>Ga0114958_10000897_pt1 | contig 24543 bp, 27 predicted proteins | sample C_130208_EF_Meta_FD_89577 | JGI IMG/M metagenome (GOLD analysis project Ga0114958, IMG submission 89577) | Freshwater microbial communities from Lake Croche, Canada to study carbon cycling - C_130208_EF_MetaG | ecosystem: Environmental > Aquatic > Freshwater > Lake | place: Lake Croche, Canada... | reverse complement strand
CTGCTCGGGACGGTTCGGATGGCGATCGCTACGCCACTCGACCTTCCCGAGGAGATCACGGTGGACCCGGGAACCCTGCCCGCCCATGAGCTCGCCCGGCGGGGCGTGCGACCGCTTGGAGCGAACCACGGCGTCACGCTCGATGCCTTCGCCGCCTCGTCGCTGGCCGCCGAGATCCTCGGCGAGGGTCTCCTCGGCCCACTCGTCGCAGTGCGTCGCCACGAGGTGGCTCTGTTCGACGAACTTGGTCCTGAGGCGATCGTCGAGCGACTCCGCTTCGTCTGGTCAGCCTGAGGCGGCGACACCGACCGGTCGCGGCCTGATGCCACTCGCGGCGGCGGTCAGCGCCACTGAGCGCTCCCGGTCAGCGATGTCAAAGAGCCGGGCACCGAGCATGAGCTCATCGGCCCCGGTTCTGTCGGCGAGTGCGGCGAGGCCTTCGGCTACTCGCTCAGGGCTCCCCACCACATGGGAGGCACAGGCATGGTCGATCAGCGAGGTCTCGGCCGGGGTGTACGGGAAGGCGGCCGCCTCCTCGGGGCTCGGCAACTGTGCCGGCCGGCCCTGTCGCAGGAACAGCGTGCTGAGCCGAGAGGGGCCTGCCAGCCAGGCTGCCTCGTCGTCATCAGGTGCACACACCACCGCCACGCCGAGCATCACATGGGGCTGCTCAAGGACGGCGGAGGGTCGGAATTTCTCTCGATAGGTGGCCAGCGCGGCCTCAAGGGGCTCGGGGCTGAAGTGGTACGCGAAGCTGAATGGTAGACCCAGCATGCCGGCGAGGTGAGCTGAATAGGTCGACGATCCCAGCAGCCAGATCTCTGGAAGCGGACCTCGACCCGGCATGGCCAGCTGCTCGCTGGCCCCAGTGAAGTAGCCGATGAGCTCGACCAGGTCGTCGGGAAACTGGTTCGCATTGCCCCGACCGAGCGCTCGAGCCGTCTTGAGGTCCGTCCCGGGCGCTCGTCCTATGCCAAGGTCGATCCGTCCCGGATGCAGTGCCTCGAGGGTTCCGAACTGCTCGGCGACGACCAGGGGCGCATGGTTCGGCAGCATCACCCCGCCTGACCCGATACGAATGGTTGTGGTGCGCGCCGCGAGATGAGCCGCGAGGACGGCCGGTGCGGCACTCGCCACGCCGGGCATTCCATGGTGCTCGGCCACCCAGACTCGAGACAGGCCCGCCGCCTCAGCCGCCTGGGCCATGCGAGTGGCTTCGGCCACTGCCTGCACGGGCGTGGCCCCGGCGACCACCGTGGCTAGCTCGTGCAGTGAGAGCGCGGTCATCATGCTCGACCCTATCGGCAGGCCGGACGATCGTGGTCTTGCAGTGGCAGACTCTCGAGCGTGGACCAAGGCCCCGTGACGATCGACGCTGCCATCATCGGCGTGCAGCGCGGCGGCACTTCCTCGCTGGCTGCGGCCATGGCGGCGCACCCTGAGATCTGCCTCGCCGAGGGCAAGGAAGCCCACCTCTTCGACCGGGCAGAAGTCCAGGAGCACGGACCCGATCCGGAGAGGCTCGATGAGCTCTTCGCCAAGCGCCGGCCGGGATCGGTTCTCCTCGATGCCACTCCTGCGTACCTCTACATGCCAGGTTGCCTCGCTGCCCTGAAGCGTCACAACCCGGCGATGCGGGTCATCACCGTGCTCCGCGATCCAGCGGAGCGGGCCAGGTCCCACCACGCCCTCGAGAAGGCCCGAGGGTGGGAGGAGCTCGACTTCGCCCACGCCCTCCGAGTCGAAGATGAGCGTCTGGCCGAGGATCCAGATCCCATGAGCCTGCGGTCCCCCACACGGGTCTTCGCCTATCGGACACGAGGCCGCTACCACCGACAGGTGGCTCGAGTTCTCGAGTACTTCCCCGATGCCCTCTTCCTGCGGTTCGATGACCTCGTCATCCGCCCCGGCCCCACGGTGGCGATGGCGCTGGCTCACCTGGGCCTGACCCCCGTCGACGAGACCGGTCCCCTGCCCAAGCTCAATGGCCACCGGGGCTCCGATCATTCGTGGCGCGAGACCATGCTGCGACTCGAGCTGCGCCGAGACACCCGTGCCACCGAACGGCTGCTCGGCTGGTCGGCTGGAACCATCAACCGAGCCCGAGCCCCGCGGTGAGCGCGAGACTCCGCTCCTCGCTCGCCATCACGATCGCCGGCGTCGTGGTGGCAGCGATCGGTCTCGGCTGCCTGGGGCTCCAGGCCACCCGAGCCAACGCCACCATCTCGGCGCAGCGTTCCGCCAGTGTGGTGGCCGACGCCCGGCTCGATGCCGCGTATTACTCCTGTGTCGATCGCCAGGCCCGAAGCCTGATCACGCCCGCCACCCCCGTCGCCTATCGATCTGGGGCCTCGCTCGGCGAGGCTGTGGTGCTGAACAAGGCGGTGGCCTCGTGGATCACCCTGAGTCCTCCTGGCACTGAGCCTGATGGATGGCTGGGCCTCCGGCACATCGGCGGCCCTGGAACCTGCCTGGGTGATGTCGTGACCCTGCGGGCTCGCGGGGCCGACGGTTCGTGGGTCCTGCACACTGGCCATGGGGCAAGCGTTCCCGGAGCAGGCCCGCCACCGGCCCCACCCCTGTGAGCACACTGGCGGCCGCCGCGCTGGGACTCGCCCTGCTTGGGGTGCTCGGGGTGCTGCCCGTCGTCTCCCTCCTCGGCGTCCGGTGGCTCAGCCTGGTCCTGTCGCCGGTCGCCGGCGCCATCGTCACCGGGCTGGCGGCGGCAGCCGCCCTGTCGTGCGGCGGGACCCTTCTCGTGTGGTCTTGGCTTCTGGCCGGCCTGGGGGCGGTTCTGAGCATCGCGTGGTGGGCACGGCGGCCCGAACTGCGCCCATGGGCCCGGACCCCGAAGGCCCCCGGCGATGCAACCGCCCGATTCGGGCCCCTCGTCCTCGGTGGGCTGCTCAGCATCGTGGCCGCCGGCCTCAGCCTCCGCGGCTTGGCCACCCCAACCGTCGGCTTCGACACCCGAGCCCTGTGGTCGCTGCGAGCCGGTTGGATGCTCCACGACCACCAACAGATGCTCCTTGACTTCAAGGTGCCCGAGTTCCTCATCGGGCAGTCGGGCTACCCCCCACTGGTGATCTCCGAAGCCGCCTTCATCTGGGGGATGACTGGCCTCCACACCGCCCGCCTCGAGGTGGTGGTGGTGGCCCTGATCGACATGCTCTGCCTGCTTGGCCTAGCAATCGGGATCCTCAGTCTCGGTCACCGAGCCACCGCGCTGCGAGATGGTTGGCGAGGCCTTCTGCCGGCGGCGGTGGCAGCCATCGTGGCGCCCGCGGTCGTCCTCATCGGCGCCGGGATCACCGAGCCGTTCCTGACCAATGGCTATGCCGATCCGATGTGGTCACTCTCTGCCGCCGGGGCGGTCCTCTTCGGCCTTATCCTTCCCTCGACCCGTTCGAACCAGGCTGCCGCCGTCGTGCTCCTCACGGCCGCAGGAATGTCGAAGCAGGAGGGGATGTTCACCGCGCTGTGCATCCTCGGCCTCATCGTGGCCCGACAGCTCGGGCGCCTTCCTCGCGCCCCTCGGCGCTCCGCGAGACTGCTGGTCCCCTTGGCCACCGCTGGCGCAGCCATTGGAGCGATGGCGGCCTGGCCGACGGCCATCGCCATCACCGGATCCCGACAGGTGTCGTCGCCGCTGTCGGCCTCGAGCACCTGGGTCCACAGAGCCCACGCCGTGGGGACCGGATTCTCACCCTCGCTCCATGTGCTGGCGGTCGCCTTGGCGGTGTCGATCGTGGGCGGCCTGCTGCTTCGATCCACCCGCCGCCGCCTCGAGCTCGGCCGCGACCTGTGGGGGTGGGCGGGGCTGACGGCCGGGCTCGTCGTGGTCGGTGGCGTGCTCATCACAGGCTCGGCTGCGATCGGACCGTGGATCGAAGGCAGCGTCCACCGGGTGACCCAGTTTCCGGCCGTCACAGGGTGGCTCATCGTGGCCGTGTGGACGATCGTCGGTACCACAGCGGCCGCTGGAGGGACGCCGGCCGAGGCGGTCGCTGGCGGGACGCCGGCCGAGGCGGTCGCCGGCCGATCGGCCACGTAGCATCGGCCCGTGACGCAGGCATCCGAGGTCGAGAGACGCGCCAGCATCCCGGTGGGTCCCGACCCTGAGGCCAGGGTCGTGCGGATCGCCGGCCTCGACGGGATTCGTGCTCTCGGGATCCTCTTGGTCTTGGCCTTCCATGGCGGCCTGTCCTGGGCATCGGGCGGCTTCTTCGGCGTCGACGTCTTCTTCGTCCTGTCCGGCTTCTTGATCACCGGCCTCTTGGTGGCGGAGTTCCGCCAGCACCGAGGCATCGCCCTGCGGCGGTTCTGGGCCCACCGGGTCCGTCGCCTGCTGCCGGCCCTGCTGGCCATGCTGTCGGCCGTGGTCATCGTCGCCTGGATCGGGGCACCGACCGACACGCTGGGCAAGCTGCGCAGCGATGGGCTCTCGACCCTGCTCTACGTCAACAACTGGCACCAGATCCTCAACGCTCAGGGCTATTTTGCCCAGCTCGTCACTCCGCAGCCGCTCCTGCACGCGTGGAGCCTCTCGATCGAAGAGCAGTTCTACCTGCTCTGGCCCCTCCTCGTCCTCGGGATCCTTGCGCTCACCCGCTCCCTCGTCGCCCTCCTGGTCGTCACCCTGGTCGGGGCGGCGGCCAGCGCCGTGGCCATGGCGGTGCTGTTCGCCCCGGGGCTGGCGGCCAACCGCTCGTACTTTGGAACCGACACCCGGGTCCAAGCCCTGCTGCTCGGTGCAGCCCTCGCCATCATGCTGGCCCGACCCCTGGGTCTTGGCGGCAGTCGAGATCTCTCCGGCGCACTGGTTCGGGATCGTCAGCTCACCGCCCGAGGGCGCACCCGACTGGTGGCGGTCGGGATCGTCGGCATCATCGTCATCGGGTGGATGACTGCCACCGTCGACGCCACCTCGCAGTGGCCCTACTTCGGCGGGTTCGGACTGCTCGGCTTGGCCACCGTCGGTCTCATCGCCTCGGTGGCCCTCGTGCCCGACAGCCTCCTCGCCCGAGCGCTCTCGGTGGGTCCGATCCGCTTCATCGGCGCCATCTCGTATGGCCTCTACCTCTGGCACTGGCCGCTCTATGTGCTGCTCGATCACAGTCGAACCGGTCTGTCGGGGCTCTGGTTGCTCGGCCTGCGGCTCCTCGCTTCCTTCGCCGTGGCCATCGCCTCGTACCACCTGCTTGAGATGCCGATCCGACGCGGTGCCCTTCCCGGCTGGCGCGGGGCGGTGGCGGCGCTCATCGCGGTGGCCCTCACGGTGGCACTGTTGGTGACGGCCACGAGGGGAACGACCGAGGCGCACCCAGCCGCCGGAACCGGTCTCACCTCGTCCGAGCAGCAGGCCCTCGTCGACCACGGGGCCTTCGCCGGGCATCCGGTGCGCTTCATGCTCCTCGGTGACTCGGTGGCCACGACGATGGCCCTCGGCCTCCGGTCCGAGGCGCAGGGCCGCTGGGGAATCGACACGCAATTCACCCACACCGACCTCGGCTGCGATCTCGATCCGGCCGACACCATCGTGGTCTCCGGTTCGACTGTCCCCGCCTCCCCTGGTTGTCGGGACTGGCAGGGAGTCTGGTCTGATGCCATCGCGGCGGAGCACCCTGAGGTCGTCGGGCTCCTTCTCGGAAGGTGGGAGATCGTTGATCGCCTCCACGATGGTCGTTGGATGCATATCGGCCAGCAGGTCTGGGATGCCCACCTCGCCGAGCAACTCGACCGGGCGATCGGTATCGTCTCGTCCCACGGTGCCGCCACCGTGCTGTTCACGATGCCTTATGTCGATCCTCCCGAGGCCCCCGACGGATCGGTTTGGCCGGAGAACAATCCGGCTCGAGTCGATGCCTACAACCGGCTGGTCCGCTCGGTCGCGGATCGACACCCCGGGGAGGTGACGGTGGTCGACCTGAACCGGATCGTCGGGCCAGACGGCAGCTACACCTCGATCATCGACGGCGTCACCATCCGAAACTCCGATGGCATCCACTTCACCAAGTTCGGTGGTCTGTGGTTGCGGCCCCGACTCCTCCCGACGATCGGTCGACTCGGTCTCGGCCGGAGGCGATGACCACCATCGGGTGCGTGACCTCGCGTCAACCGCTCGACGGCTCGGGCGCCGACATCGGCTCATGAGCCGTCGGGTGGAGGCGAGATTGGTCGATCACCCGATCAGATTTCTGCCGAGCAGAAGGCGGCCAACGCCACCGCCTCTCGCTCGAGGTGCTGGGTGAACCCAGCCAAGATGACCTTCTCGGCCGTGGCGCCGATCAGCGGGATTGAGACGTCGAGGTTCCCGGCGATGGTCTCAATCGTCTGTCCGGCCTCGTCGGCAAAGGCGATGGACGCCTGACAGCGGAGCAGGCCGTCATAGTGGTCGGGGATCACGGTGAGCTGGCCCTCATGATGGGTGAGATCGATGGTCGAGTCGATGACCCACGTCAGCTTGTCGCGATCGAGGGCCATGGCTGCCGGGCCCGAGATGTCACCGGCGAAGCGATACCGCACGCTCGTGTGCAAGGTGTTGTCGGTGACCGTCGCGCTCAGCAGCACCGGGGCTTCGAGGTTGGAGGCGGCAGTCGCCAAGGAGGCGTAGTAGGCCGGGTTGGCCAGCGCCGCCTCGACAGCATGGCGCGGCGCGGCGATGCGCTCGGAGGCCGAAAACCTCATTGGCTCAGGCCCTCGGCTCCATCGGGGGCATCCCCAGCTTGCGGTGATCCCACGTGACCGTGCGGTCCACGACAAGCTTGTAAATGGTCCGGTTGTTGAGCATCACCTCGACGAATGGCCGCATCTCCTCGGTGTACTCAGCCTGGTAGCGGTCGAAGACGCTCACGCCGACCTCCCAGATCTGCTCGGGGTCGTCAACGATTTCGGCGCGGCCGACGAGCTCGACGCCGCGCAGCTGGTCGTAGGAGTCACCGTCTTCGAACAGGCAGGTCATCATCGGGTTGCGGGCCAGGTTGCGGGCTTTCTGCGACTTGGCCTTGGTCTCGATGGCGATGCAGCCATCGACGAACCCGTACCACATGGCCACGGCGTGGATCGTTCCATCGTGGTTGAGCGTGCACATGGTCATGGGGCGTCGCTCGTGGAGAAAGCCCGTCACCTCGTCGTCACTCATCTTGATCTGCGCTCGCTGGTTCACACCCAGCGGTGCGGGTGCCTCGTGATCGGCCATCTCGTCTCCCCTCAGAGTCCTCGCCGCAGGATAGACCCCCCGCCGACTCGCATTCCAAGAGTTCACCTCGGGATCACCCCGCTTTCCCGCCGAAGTCGCCTCTGGTTCACCCGCCCCTCGTACCATCCATTCCATGGCCACGCCGGCGATCCCGATGACATCGTCGCCGAGGCCGACCCTGTTCGCCCCGACCACCCTGTGGATGGGGCGGCCTGCCGCACGGTGCTCCGCCCGCCGTCGCGGCTGTCTCGAGACGCTCCCCCTCGGCTGTCCCCCTCAGCCGACGGGGGCGTCTCTAGTTCGACGGCTCCCCGGCAAGCCATCGTGTGGCGCGTCGCAGGCTGAGCGATGACAACTCTGCTTGAGACGCGCTTTGGCAACCCCGCCGGCGGGGCCCCGCTCATCTTGGTGGTTGACGACGAGTTCTCCTATCGCGAGGCCCTCAGCCTGGGCCTCGCCGCCGAAGGCTTCGAGGTCGTGACGGCCGCCGATGCTGCCGAAGCCCTCGTCGCCTTCTCGAGTCGCACCCCTGACCTGGTCCTGCTTGACGTGATGCTCCCCGATCGCTCTGGTCTCGAGGTGTGCAAGGAGATCAAGGCCACCTCGAGCGTCCCGGTCGTCATGGTGTCCGCTCGGTCCGAGGAGGTCGACGTGGTCCTCGGTCTCGAGCTCGGCGCGGCTGACTACATCGCCAAGCCCTATCGGCTGCGCGAGCTGACGGCCCGGATCCGCGCCGTGCTCCGGCGAGCCTCGGCGGAGGAGACCTCACAACGCCGCGACCACGTCTTGCGCGTTGGCCCCGTGAGCCTCGATCCCGAGCGCCGCGAGGTTCAGGTTCATGATGACCCCGTCGATCTGTCCCGCAAGGAATTCGACCTCCTGCTCCTGCTGATGTCACGGTCCTCAATGGTGGTGACCCGCGAAGAGTGCCTCGATGCCCTCTGGTGGGGCCAGGACCTGCTCGACTCTCGCACCCTCGACGCACATGTCAAACGGCTCCGTCGCAAGATCGAGGCCGATCCCGCCGAACCGCGCCACCTCATCACCGTGCGCGGCGTGGGCTTCCGGTTCCAGTCCTAGGCACAGCCGAGCCACCGCCGATAGGTTTGGGTCATGCACACCGGCGACCTCGCACCCGACTTCACCCTCACCGACCAAGACGGCACAGAGCGGACACTCTCTGGCCTGCTCACCGATGGTCCAGTGGTGCTGTTCTTCTACCCAGCAGCGATGACGACCGGGTGCACCAAGGAGGCCTGCCACTTCCGAGACATCGGTGCCGAGTTCACCGCCCTCGGAGCCCAACGGGTCGGGATCTCCATGGACGACGTGGCCAAGCAGGCCGAGTTCTCAGCCAAACATGGCTTCGACTACCCGCTCCTCGCCGACACCGACGGCGAGGTCGCCCAGGCCTTCGGCGTGAAGCGCCGCATCAGTCTGCTGCGGACGAAGCGCTCGACCTTCGTCATCGGGACCGATCGGACGGTGCTCAGCGTCATCTCCTCCGAGCTGTCCATGACCACACACGCCGACAAGGCGCTCGAGGTGCTCCGCCAGGCCGGCTGATTCAGCCTGCCTCGTCATGCGGCACGTCGTTGAAGTCCACCAGCTCGGAGTCACCGGTGGCCGAGGTCGGCACGGCGGTGATGGCATAGCCATCGACCACGTCCACCTCCATCAGGGCATCGACATGGGGTCGTCCCGATCCGCCCCACTTCGCCTTGGCCTGCGCTTTGGCGGTCACGGTGTCGTCAGCCACCACGAAGACGGTCTCGTGATCCTCGGCCAAACGGCCGGGTCCACCGCTGCCACCGAGCAGGACGGCGAACAGCCGACTCATGGCTCGTCGGGTCGGAGCAAGGCGGGGACGTAGTAGCCGTTGATCGGCGTCTCGCGCACTGCCAGCACGTCGGCCAGTGCCGGAAGGCGCGCCGCTCCGTTGCGGAGGGCCTCGGCCGTGGCTTGGCGGTTGTTGGTGTAGACGAGGTCGGCATCAGTCGCCGCCGGGTCCACCCAGACGGCGGCGATCAAGACGCTCCTGTCCGCGGCCTCGGCCGAGATGGTCCCGTCGGCAACGGCATCGAGCACCCCTGAGGCCACGCCCAGCTGCGCTGCACCCCAGGTGAGATCTCCGTGAGAATCCGACGCGATGGTGGCCTTGTTCACAAAGAGGGTCATCGGCTTGACCGGCACATTGGGTCGGGCCACCACCACGAAGGCCGCATGGCCCTGGCGAGGCGTCGCCAAGGCCGTGGCCCAGGCCTGGCCGACAGGACCCTCCACGTCGCCGAGCATGGTGTTGAGGTGCGCGGCCTCCGGGCCCTCGCCCACGAAGGACTCCCCGATCTCGATCATGCGGCCGGCCAATGGTTCGGTGGGACATCGTGGGGCATCGTCCGACCGTATCGGATGGCCCGGAGCAGCTCTGAGCTCTGGGTCCCCGGCGCCGTGTCGTAGCCGAGGAGGCCCACATGGCGGAGCACCGACCCAGCGATGGGGCTGACGCGATGCAGAGAGCGGCGACCCTCGAAGACGAGCAATGTCCCGGGAACCATCGGCAGGGTCACGATCCCGGTGGCGTCCCCCTCAAGCACCCGCTCGACGATGTCGTAGTGCTCCTCATGGTCGGAACGCACCTTGGGAACCACCTCGAAGGCCCCACCTTCCGCGGCCGACTGGACCGCGAGCGAGACCACGAAGTCGGTCTGGTCGAAGTGCCACTGCAGCTGGTCGCCCTCACCCATGACCGCCAGGTTGAGGGCCCCGAAGGGGTCTGCGTAGCGATAGATCTGGCCCCGGTCGAGGATCGCCTCAACAAGGCCGAGAACGGCATCAGACTCGTAGACCGCCCGCAGCGGCGAGTCGAGGCCGATCAGGTCGTAGGCCACTGCACCGACGTCATAGGGCATCCACCGTCGGCGAGGGTGATTCTCGGCGAAGGCCTCCTCGTCAGGGAGCTCGAGATAGGCGGTGCCCGGACCGGTGGATCGGTGCGCCCGCGATGCGTGCGCCGCCGCGTCGGCAACCAAGGCCTCGATGGCCGCGGGGGTGACGAAGGCCGTCAGCTCGGCATATCCCGACTCGGCCAGCTGAGCCCGGCCCGTGGCAATCACCGTTGCCAGCACTTCGCTCGTCGGGTCATCGACGGGGTAGCGATCAAGATCGATGAGCGCGAGGGCGGGGTCCGCAGAGGTCATCACCCACGAACCTAGCCACCATCGCACGACGCGGTCCACGCATCCGTAGCCTTGGGCTGTGGCTCCCCGCATCGCCGTTGACCTCGCGCCATTGCGCGAGAGCCGAGACTTCCGGCTGCTCTTCGCCGGTCTGCTCGTGTCCATGCTCGGGAATCAGCTCACCACAGTGGCGATCCCATTCCAGGTGTTCACCATGACCCACTCCTCGCTGCAGGTCGGCCTGGTCAGCCTCGCCCAGCTTGTGCCCCTGGTGGTGGGCTCATTGATCGGTGGAACCCTCGGCGACGTCATGGACCGCCGCCGGCTCATGGTCATCTCATCTGCCTTGAGCGCCCTGGCCGCCGCCGGCCTCATGGCCAATGCCCTCCTGCCCCATCCCTCCTTGGTGGCGCTCTACCTGATCAGCGCCCTGGCCGCCGGACTCCTCGGCCTCGCCAGTCCGGCCCGCACCGCCGCCATCCCTCGGATGGTTCGGCCTGAACTGCTCGTCGCCGCGTACTCGTTCAACCAGATCGTCATCCAGGTGGCCACCATCGTTGGTCCAGCCATCGCCGGGATCCTGATCGCCACGGTCGGGCTCCCCTGGACCTACGGCCTCGATGCCGCCAGCTTCGGCGGGCTTCTCGTCACCTCGCTCCTCCTCCGGCCGCTCCCGCCTCAGCATGGTGGCCAGACCGCCGGCCTGCGCTCGATCCTGGCCGGCATGTCGTATCTCCGGGGCCGCCAGGCACTCCAGGGCATCTACCTGATCGACCTCAACGCCATGATCTTCGGCATGCCCCGGGCCCTCTTCCCCGCCCTGGCGGCGGGCCTCTTCCACGTCGGCCCCCAGGGCCTCGGCCTCCTCTATGCCGCCCCCGGCATCGGAGCCCTTCTGGGAGCCTCCACCACCGGCTGGGCCGAGCGCGTCGAACGACGCGGGCGGGCGGTGGTTGTGGCGGTCATCATCTGGGGCGCCGCCGTGGCGGTGATGGGAGCAGTGCCGTGGCTCTGGGTGGCACTGGTCCTGCTGGCCATCGCCGGGTGGGCCGATGTCATCTCAGCCGTGCTGCGCAACACCATTCTGCAGACATCGATCCCCGACGCCATGCGCAGTCGGCTCTCTTCGTTCCAGATGGCCGTGGTTCAAGGCGGCCCTCGCCTCGGAGACGCCGAGGCGGGCGCCGTCGCCGCGGTGTCGACCACCGAGATCTCGGTCATCTCTGGCGGAGTGGCCTGCGTCCTTGGAGCCATCGCCATCGCCCGGCTCCTGCCGGGCTTCTGGGAGGAGCGTCACCAGCCCGGCGAACTCGCTCCGACCTGAGGGTTCACCCGGCGAGTCAGTGGAAGGTCATGCCTCCATCGGCCACCAGCACCGAGCCGGTCACAAAGCTGGCCAGGTCCGAGAGCAGGAACAGGGCCGGGCCGACCATCTCATCAGGGTCGGCCAGCCGGCGCATCACCGAGCTCGACCGCATCGCCTCGATGGCCGCCGGTGGGTTGGCGGCCATCATGTCGGTGTCGACTGCTCCAGGAGCCAGGGCATTGACCCGAATCCCCTTCGGTGCCAGCTCGGCCGCCATCGAGCGGGTGAGCATGAGCAGGCCGGCCTTGGCGGCTGCATAGAGCGCCAGGCCGTTGCCCGAGGTGAAGACACCCACGGAGACCACATTGAGGATGCTGGCGTGGGCCGATGCTTCGAGGTAGGGGGCGGCGGCCTGCGCCAAGAACAGCGGCCCTCGCTCATTGACCGCCTGGGACTTCTCCCAGCCTTCGGGCGTGATGTCCCCGAAGCGCTGAGCCAGGGCATTGGCGGCGTTGTTCACCACCAGATCGATGGCCCCATAGGCCTTGACCGTGGCCGACACCAAGGCATCGATGTCGGCGAGGTTGCCCATGTTGCCCGGCACGGCAATCGCCTCACCTCCGGCGCCCACCAGCTCAGCCACCGTCTCGACACAGGCGTCTGCCTTGCGACTCGACACCACCACCTTCGCCCCACACGATGCCAGCGCGAAGGCCAGCGCTCGGCCGATCCCGCGCGAGCCTCCCGTCACAATGGCCACCTGGCCATCGAGATCGAAGCTCGCTTTGAGTTGGTCACGGTCCAACATCGGTCTCCTCCTTGGTCCGCAATTCCACCTTGGTGCGTCCCGCCAGCTGTCCGCAAGCAGCGTCGATCTCCTGGCCACGGGTCATCCGGACGGTGGCCGTCACCTGCCGATGGGCTAGGCCGGCGGCGAATTCTGCCACGCGCTGGGGCGTCGAGCCGCGAACCAGGTAGCCCGGAGTCGGGTTCAGCGGGATCAGGTTGACATGTGCCGCCAGCGGCCGGGCATAGGCCGCCAGCTCGTCGAGATCTCGGTCGGTGTCGTTCACCCCGTCGATCAGGGCCCACTCGAACGAGAGGCGCCGATGGGTTGTCTCCACGTAATCAGCCAGCACCTCGGCCAGCACGCCGAGCGGGTAGGTCCGGTTCAACGGGATCAGCGCGTCGCGACGACGGTCGTCAGCGGAGTGGAGCGACACCGCAAGGTTCACGGCGAGGGGCTCCGCTGTCAGGTTTCGGATACCCGGCACGTGACCGACCGTCGACACGGTGAGGCGCCGGGCACCGAGACCGAGGGGGCCGTTGAGACGGTGGAGGGCCGGGGCCAGGTTCTTCCAGTTGGCCAATGGCTCACCCATCCCCATGAAGACGATGTTGGACACCCGGCGAGGGGCGGCGGCGCGCGCCGCGATCACCACCTGCTCGACGATTTCCCCGGTGGTCAGGTGCCGGGTGAACCCGGCCTGGCCCGTCGCGCAGAAGCTGCACGCCATGGCGCAGCCGGCCTGCGTCGAGACGCACACCGTCGATCGTCGCTCGTAGTGCATCAGGACGGTCTCGATCAGCGCACCATCATCGAGCTCGAGCGCCCACTTGACCGTGCCTCCGTCGTCAGCCGACCGCTCCGACACCACCGTCAAGCCAGCGGGGAGAATCTCGGCCAACCGACCTCGCAGCGCAGCGGGAATCTCCGTCATCTCGTCGATCCGTCGGAGACCGCCATGGAGTCCATCGAAGACCTGCCGAGCCCGGTAGGTCGGCTCTTCGGGGAGAAGTTCTGAGAGGTCCTCGAGCTCGAGGTCATAAGCAGAGCGCACGTCTCCACGCTACGCCGGACGCCTCGGGTGGCCGGACAGGCCATTCGCGGGGCAGAATGCCCTCTGGTGTCGGCCCACAGGGGGTCGCACACGGATCGATATCGAAAGAAGGACCCCCATGGAGATCAAGGGAACATCAGCCATCGTCACCGGAGGGGCCTCGGGCCTCGGTGAGGCCACCGCCCGCACCCTCGCCAACCGCGGCGCTCACGTCATCGTGGCCGACCTGAACGCCGAAGCCGGCGAGGCCTTGGCCAAGGAGATCGGCGGCACCTTCGTGTCGTGCAACGTCACCGACACCGACCAGGTGATCACCGCCGTTGAGGCTGCCGCGGCGGCAGCACCGCTCTTCAGCGTCGTCAACTGCGCCGGCGTCGGCTGGGCCACCCGTACCATCGGCAAGGACGGCGAGTACGCCAGCGCCCACGACCTCGAGCTCTACCGTCGAGTCATCGAGATCAACCTGGTCGGCACCTTCAACGTCTGCCGGATCGCGGCGACCAAGATGAGCGCCAACACCCCTGACGAGGACGGCTGCCGTGGCGCCATCGTCAACACCGCCTCGGTGGCGGCCGAGGACGGCCAGATCGGCCAGGTCGCCTACTCGTCGTCGAAGGGCGGTGTCGTCGGCCTCACCCTTCCGTTGGCCCGTGACCTCTCGGCCATCGGCTTTCGCGCCAACTGCATCCTCCCGGGCCTGATCGACACCCCGATCTACGGCACCGGCGAGGCTTCCGAGGAGTTCAAGGCTCGGCTCGGCGCCGGCGTCCTGTTCCCCAAGCGTCTCGGCCGCTCCGAGGAGTTCGCCACGCTTGCCGTCGAGCTGCTGTCGAACAGCTACATCAATGCCGAGTCGATCCGTATCGACGCCGGCATCCGCATGCAGCCGAAGTGATGACGATCGGAGCGATCCGCCGCTGATCTCCGACGATCCCCGGGCCCCATGGCCCGGGGATCGTCGCGTCCCGGCTCAACCCGACGGTCGCGGCATCCGTCAACGTGGGTAGCCTCAGGGTGAGACCAGGAGGTCGACCATGGATTCGAGTGACTGGGACGAGCGCTACTCGGGCCGAGAGCTCGTCTGGACCGATCGAGCGAACGAGTTTCTGGTGGAGTTCACCAGAGGCCTCCCTCCCGGCCGATCGCTGGATCTCGCCGGGGGTGAAGGCCGGAGCTCGGTCTGGCTCGCCGAGCGCGGCTGGGACGCCACCTGCGTGGACTTCTCACCCGTCGGGCTGGACAAGGCCGCCAATCTGGCAGCCGCTCGAGGTGTGACGGTCACCACCATCGAGGCCGACGCCACCTCATGGCGCTGCGAGGACCCATTCGACCTGGTCGTGATGCTGTACCTTCAGCTCCCTGAGCCAGGGCGCACTCGCGCCCTTGAGGCCGCGATGGCCTCCGTGGCACCCGGCGGGACCCTGGTCGTGGTGGCCCATGACGTCGAGAACGTGACGAGGGGCCACGGCGGTCCTCAGGATCCGTCGGTCTGCTACCAGCCCGACGACGTCACTAGGGTGCTCGGCGACCTCGAGACCATCGAGGCGGGTCGTCGTATCCGCGTCGTGTCGACGCCGGAGGGTCCGGCCGAGGCCATCGACACCGTGGTGGTCGCCAGGCGACCGGCGGGCTGAGACCTAGCCCAGCCCCCGATCAGGCCCGAGCCCGCTCGGGCAAGGTGTAGGTCGCGGAGCCGAGGCCGAGGATCAGTGCGCAGATGATGGTGAAGAACACCATCATCACGCCGAAGAACGTCCCCTTGCCGAAGGCTTTGGCGACCTCGATGTACACGATGAAGAGAACCACGATGTTGACCAACGGGATCAGGAACAGGATCCACCACCACCCGGGCCGGCCGGCAACCTTGCACATCGTATAGAGGTTGTAGATCGGGATGATGGCTGCCCATCCGGGGCGACCGGCCTTGAAGAAGATCATCCAGAAGCCGAGGATCTGGAGGACGAGCACTATCACGCTGCCGACCATGAACGGCGTCGAGAGCGCCGAGCTCGCTGCGATGATTCCGGACATGGTGTGACTCCCCTAGGTTGTGAACACCAAAATCTACCGCCCAGGGAGACCGGAGGACGGGACCGTCAGTTGCCGCGGCCGAGGTTGTCGAAGCGGGCGAGGTGGCTGCGGAACACCAGACGTGCAATGTCGGTCGGTCCATTGCGGTGCTTGGCGATGATGACCTCGGCCTCTGGAGAGGCCTGGGGGTCGTAGGCCTGCTCGCGGTAGAGGAACATCACGACATCGGCGTCCTGCTCGAGCGAGCCGGACTCTCGGAGGTCCGAGAGCATCGGGCGCTTGTCTTGGCGCTGCTCGAGGCCACGGGACAGCTGTGAGAGCGCCACCACCGGGCACTCGAGCTCACGCGCCAGGATCTTGAGGCCACGGCTCATCTCCGCCACCTCCACCTGCCGATTCTCTGCTTTGGAGCGGCCCGTCATCAGCTGCAGGTAGTCGATCATCACCAGGCCCAGCTCACCGTGCTGCTTCTTGAGTCGGCGAGCCCGGCTCCGGATGTCCATCACGGTCAGATGGGGGTTGTCGTCGATATAGATCGGTGCGTTGGAAAGGCGGGTGACCTGGTCGTTCACCTTCCTCCAGTCAGACTCGTTGAGCTGGCCGAGCTTCATCTTCTGAGCATCGACGCTCGACTCCGAGGCCAAGAGGCGTTGGGTCAGCTCGAGGTGGCTCATCTCGAGAGAGAACAGCAGGGCCGGCTTGCGCTCCATCACGCCCACGTGGACGAGGATCCCGAGAGCAAAGGCTGTCTTTCCCATGGCTGGTCGAGCGCCGATGATCGAGAGTGAAGACGGCTGGAGGCCGGACAGCACCCGGTCGACGTCGATGTAACCAGTACGGATGCCGGTGACCTGACCACCATTCTTCGACAGCTGGTCGATCCTGTCGAGACTGGGGTCGATCAGATCGTTCAGCAGCACCATGGTGTCGGCGCTGCGCGCATCGGAGATCTCCATGAGCTTGATCTCGGCTTCGTCGACGGCCTGCTCGACATCGGACGGAGAGGAGTAGGCCAGGTCGGAGATCTCTCCTGCCACCGCTGCGAGACGCCGCAGGGTGGAGAGCTCCTTGACGATGGTGGCGTAGTGCTGGACATTGGCCACCGATGGGGTCGTCGACTGCAGCTCGACAAGCTCTGCCGGATCGGCGACCAGGTCTGCGGCCAAGGTCCGCTTCATCTCGTCGGTGACGGTCACCACGTCGACCGCTTCGCCACGATCGCTCAATTGGGTCATGGCTCGGAAGAGGTTGCCGTGGCGGGGCTTGTAGAAGTCCTGCGCCGTGCAGACCGCGGCGGCGATGTTGATGGCATCGCCGCTCAGCAGCATGGCGCCGAGGAGCGATTCCTCGGCGCTCAGGTCATGCGGTGGGGTGCGAGGTCCGCTCGATCCAGGCGATGGGTGGAGCTGACGGGGGCGAGGAGTATCGAAGGCTTGGACCATGAGACCTCAACTGTCGCCTATCGAGGCTGGGGAGCGATAGGGGGAAAGCCCGTGGATCTTGTGGGGACAACCCTGTGGGCAACCGGAAGATGGATCCATGCGACCAGCCTCGCTGGCGCCTGTGACAACCAATGGCGGGACGCGAACGAGGCGCCCCGATGGGGCGCCTCGTCGCACTGCAGGGAGCTGGTGCTCAGCCCTGTGCGATGACCTCGATCGAGACCTCGACGACCACGCCGTCGAACAGCTCGATGGCCACCTGGCTCGAGCCGACCTCCTTGAGGTGCTCTGGGAGGATGACCTTGTGCTGGTCGATCTCGATGCCCTTCTGGCTGGCGATCGCCGCGACGATCTCCACGGGACCCACCGAACCGAAGAGTCGGCCACCGGCGGCGGCGCGGGCCTGAATGCCGATGACGGCACCTCCGAGCACCCCGGCTTGCGCCTGGGCGGCGGCGCGGTCCTTGGCGTCACGCATGTCGCGAGACTTGCGCATTGACTCTGCCTGCTCTTCCATCTTGCCGTTGGCCTCAAGGGCCTTGCCACCTGGGAAGAGGAAGTTGCGGGCATAGCCGCCTGCCACCTCGACGACGTCGCCGCGACGGCCGACGCCCCTGATGTCCTCACGAAGCAACACCTTCATCAGATCTCCTCCTCGGTGCTCTCGACGGCCTCCAAGGCCTCGACGACGGCAGCGTCCTCAAGGGTCTCGGCAACCTCGTCGGACACCTCGGCCTCCTTCGCAGCCCCCTCGTCACGACGCGGGCCGCGATCCGAACGCTCTGGGCGGTCGCCACGGTCCCGACGGGCCGGACGCTCGGTCACCGTGCGCTGGGTGTAGGGCAGCAGGACGAGCTCACGAGCCGTCTTGATGGCCTCGGCAACGTCGTGCTGGTGCTGCTCGCAGTTTCCGGTCACCCGACGAGCGCGGATCTTGCCCCGGTCGGACATGAACTTGCGGAGCGTGTTCAGGTCCTTGTAGTCGATCCAGACCGTCTTGTCGCGGCAGAACTGGCATGGCTTCTTCTTGAAGCCGCGCTTGAGGTCCTTGGGATTCCTCTTCGTCGTTCGGGTAGGGGGTCGTGCGGCCATTAGAAAGGCTCCTCGTCGTATCCGTAGCCGGCGCCTGCCGCCGGCTCATTCTGGGTTGGGGTAGTGGGGCGGGGGACCGGTCGGCCGCCACCACCATCGCTGCGTTCATTCCGGGTCACCTGGGCGCTGGCCCAGCGAAGGGAGGGGGCGATCTCGTCGGCGACGATCTCGATCACGGAGCGCTTGTCGCCCTCCTTGGTCTCCCAGGAGCGCTGCTCGAGACGTCCGGTCACCACCACGCGCATGCCCTTGGTCAGGGACTCGGCGGTGTTCTCGGCCATCTCACGCCAGCAGACCACGTTGAAGTAGGAGACCTGCTCCTCCATCTCCTGGGTCTGGCGGTTCTGCCACCGACGGTTCACGGCCACGCCGAAGGACGCGTTGGCCTGGCCGCTGTTGGTGAACCGGAGCTCGGGGTCGCGGGTCAGGTTGCCCACGACGGTCACGGTGTTATCAGCCATGGTGCGCTCCTCAGACCTAGGCCGCAGCCACGACGGCGTCGGGGATGCGGATGATCTTGTGGCGAAGCACCTCGTCGGCGATCCGCAGCGTCCGGTCGAGCTCGGCCACGGTTGACGGCTCGCCAGTGAAGCTGACGATGACGTAGTAGCCCTCGGTCTTGTGCTTCACCTCGTAGGCGAAGGGACGCCGTCCCCAGCGATCGAGGGCGCCGGCCTTGCCGTCGACCTCATCGATCAGTGCCAGCGACCGATCAAGTGAGGCCTGGATGGCCTGGGGCTCAATCGATACGTCATAGATGATTACGGCTTCGTAGTGCCGCATGTGCAACCTCCCTCTGGACCGACCTGGTGGCCGGGCCCCACGACTTTCGCGGGGCAGGGTCTCAACTGTCCCTCGTCTGTGTGACGAGGAACTGACTACTCTAGACGTTCTTGGGCGACTGCACCGCCGGCCAGACTCGATCAGCCCTTGAGGTGGCTGCGCAGATCCTCTGAGGTCACGTAGGACTCAGCCGGCCCGGGGAAGCCGCCGGAGCGGACGTCCGCCACAAAGGCCGCCACCGCTCCGGTCAGCAGGGTCGCGCCATCAAGGTACTGGCGGACGAATTTGGGCGGCGTGCCGGTGCCGAGACCCATGGCGTCGTGGAAGACAAGGACCTGGCCATCGGTGGCCGACCCTGCACCGATGCCGATGGTCGGGATCGAGCGCTCGAGGGTGATCGCCGCCCCGAGGCCGTCGGGTACGCCCTCGAGGACGACAGCGAAGCAACCGGCCTCCTCAAGCGCCGCTGCATCTTGGCGGATCACGTCGGCGGCATCGGCGGAGCGGCCTTGAACCTTGAAGCCACCGAAGGCTCGGACCGACTGCGGAGTGAGCCCGAGATGCCCCATGACCGGAATCTCCGCGTCGATGATGGCCCCGATCACCTCAAGTCGGTTGACGCCGCCTTCGAGCTTGACGGCGTCGGCACCGGCTCGCACCAGTGCCGCCGCCGACCTCACGGCCTCTTCCACGGTCACGTGGTAGCTCAGCCACGGCAGGTCACCGATGATCAGTGCCGCCGGTCGGGCTGCGGCCACCGCTGCGGTGTGATGCACCATGTCGTCGACGGTGACCCGGAGCGTGTCCTCGTGACCAAGGACGACGTTGCCCACCGAGTCTCCGACGAGGATCAGGTCGACCCCACCAGCGTCGACCAGGCGGGCCGTGGGTTCGTCATAGGCCGTCATCATTGCCAGCCGCGGCCCGCCGGCCGAGGCCTTGGTGGTCCGGATGGCAGGGACTGACGTGCGACGTGCTCTCATGATCCGCTCCTCGACCGCCGGGAAGCCGGCGTGGCTGCTGCGTCTCCAGGGAACCGGCGAAGCAGATGATGGAACTTGCAGGCGGTGCAGACCTCGACCGTGTAGGCCTGAACCGGCTCCTCTCGACGCAGAAGGCGCTTGAGCTCGGTGGCCGTCCCGGGGCAGGTCCCCCCGGCGGGAAGCTTGGCCCCGAACACATAGGTGACCTCGACCGTGACGGCGTCGTCGCACACCGGACACCGGTCCTCAGTGGGACGTCCGATGTTGCGCGCCGCTCGAAGGAGTTCAGGGTGAGCGTCGCAGACGTCCTCGGCCGACAGACGGCCCGATCGAACCGCCGCTGCCTTGGCATTGCGCACAAGCCGGTACTCGACTGATGCCTCTCCCGGTCCCGTGACGCCCTTGGTCCGACTCACCTCCAGAACCCTAGTGGCGATGGCCAGCCTGATCTCCTGCAGCATGAACTACCCATTCGTTATATCGATGCGATATGATTGCTTTGTGCTTGAGCTCGCCATCCTTGGACTCCTCGGAGACGGACCTCTCCACGGCTACGAGATTCGTCGTCGCCTTCGCGCCCAGATGGGCCTTGTCGCCAACATCTCCTTCGGCTCGCTCTACCCCGCGTTGGCTCGCCTCGAAGCCGCCGGTGATCTGATCGCCCTCGAAGGCGAGACCGAGGCAGCGATCCTGCCCTCAACCGGGTCACTCAGTGGTGAACGAGCAGCACTCAAGGCCCGTCGCCTCGTCGGGACCCGGTCCCGACGGAGCAAGAAGGTCTATCGGATCACCGATGCGGGCCTGCTCCACTTCGCCGAACTGCTCAATGCCGCTCCCTCGAAGGATGATTCGCGCACCTTCGGTCTGCGCTGGTCCTTCGCCCGACACCTCGCCCCGACCGCCCGGTTGGCCCTGCTTGAGCGCCGTCGGGCGCAGCTCGTCCAGCACCTCGACGAAGCAGCGGGGACCGATGGTCTCGACACCTACGCCCGCAGCGTCGTCGAGCACGCTGCCGATGGCGTGGCCCGTGACATCGCCTGGCTCGATGACCTCATCGCCGCCGAACGAGCTGCTCAACCGCTCACATCCGACCAGGCCGCCTCGGCCCCCCCATCCGCTCCGGCCTCGCCCGGGTTCTGACCAAGAAGCAAGGAGACATCATGCCCACCCCTATCAAGGTCGCCATCGCCGGCGTCGGGAACTGCGCCAGCTCGCTCATCCAGGGCGTCGAGTACTACCGGGGCGCCGACCCCGACGAGATCGTCCCGGGACTCATGCACGTCGTCCTCGGCGGCTACCACGTCAGTGACCTCAAGTTTGTGGCCGCCTTCGACGTCGACGCCCTCAAGGTGGGCCACGACCTCTCCAAGGCCATCCTCGCCAGCCAGAACAACACCATCAAGTTCGCCGACGTCCCCGGTCTTGGGGTCGAGGTCCAGCGGGGGCCGACTCACGACGGCCTTTCGAAGTACTACCGCGAGGTGATCGAGGAGTCCGCTGCCGAGGCGGTCGATGTCGCCCAAGCCCTTCGGGATTCCGGGGCTGAGGTGCTTGTCTCCTACCTGCCGGTCGGATCCGAGATCGCCCAGCGAGCCTATGCCCAGGCCGCCATCGACGCGGGGGTGGCCTTCGTCAATGCCGTGCCGGTCTTCATTGCCTCTGACGCCGACTGGGCCCGCAAGTTCCGCGACGCCAACGTGCCGATCATCGGTGACGACATCAAGAGCCAGGTCGGCGCAACCATCGTCCACCGGATCCTGACCCGCTTGTTCGAGGACCGGGGCCTCGCCCTCGACCACACCTACCAACTCAACGTCGGCGGGAACATGGACTTCAAGAACATGCTCGACCGTGATCGGCTTGAGTCGAAGAAGATCTCAAAGACGCAATCGGTCACCTCACAGATGGACCACAAGGTCCTCGACGCCGACGATGTCCACATCGGCCCGTCGGACCACGTGCCGTGGCTCAAGGACCGCAAGTGGTGCTACATCCGCATGGAGGGACGCAACTTCGGCGACGTGCCACTCGACCTTGAGCTCAAGCTCGAGGTCTGGGACTCACCGAACTCGGCCGGTGTGATCATCGACGCCGTTCGCTGCGCCCGCCTCGCCCTCGATCGGGGCATCGGTGGCCCGCTGCTCGGTCCTTCGGCCTACTTCATGAAGTCGCCGCCCGTGCAGTACCACGACGACGTGGCCATGGCCATGGTCGAGGAGTTCGCCGCGGGCGACCCCGGCCCGGTCTGGCCCGCGGACTGAGCCTTCGGCGACCGGACATCGGGTCGCCCGCTCCCTAGCCTCTCCCGCATGGGACGAGTGCTCACCTGTCGGACGGCGGCGGCCCTCGGGGCCGTCGTCGTCGCGTTCGCCGTCGTGGTGACCGTGGTGGCCCTGCGGCCGACCGCGCACCACGCTGTCATCCCGGCGCACCACGTGCGGCCGCACCACCCCGGGTCGCCGACCGCCACCACGATGACCGGCGTCGCCACCGGTGGGCCCCCACCACCGACGAACGCCGGGGTGCAGGTCGAGTCAGGCACCACCACGACCTCGACGCCCCCCGTCACCCCCTGCCCCGTCCAGCCGCTCGCCGGAGACGGCGTTTGGCCGGTGGTCGACGGATCTCGCGGCACCGGGGTCGCCCCCGCCTGCGGCATCCTGACCAACGTCGAGGTGCCGTCGCGGACCCAGTGGACGACGACGGGCTCGCCGACGTCGTGCACCTGGACCACCTACGCCACTGCCTCGGCCGACCCCGGGTCGGTCATCGCCACCCACTCCGGGGCCGGACCCTCGCTCATGGCCTTCGGCGACGCCGTGGCGGCCGTGCGGGCTGAGGGCTGTGGCCCGTGGGTGCCCTGGCCGGCGTCCGACTCGTACTGGCTGGTCCCACCGAGCCCGTCCACCACGCCCTTCGGCGACGGGACCTACCCCTTCTGGCTCGGGATCTCCGACGGCACCTGGCAGGCCAGCGGCGGGCCCGACTGTCGCTGGGAGGTTCTGCGCGGGTTCACCGGGACCCCGGCGGACGTGATGGACGCCGGCTCGAGCACGGGACCGACCATCGTCACCATGGCGATGGCCGTCGGGGGCGACCAGACCGGCGACAACCATGGCGGATTCGCCTCACAAGGGTGCGGCGCCTGGACCTATGTGGGCGGCGCCTCGATCAGATGAGCCACCTCCGGGCGATCAGGTCTTCCGGTCCGCCCACCAGGCATCGAGTCGGCGACGGGCCTCCTCCTCGCCGAGGGGGCCCTCGTCCATCCGCAGCTCGAGCAGGAAGTCCAGCGCCTGGCCCACGTCACGGCTCGGCTCGATGCCAAGGTGCTCCATTATCTGCGCCCCGTCGAGATCTGGCCGGATGGCGTCGAGCTCCTCTTGGTCGCGCAGCTCGACGATCCTGGCCTCGAGCTCGTCCATCCGGGCGTCGAGCTGCCGGGCCTTGCGAGCATTGCGAGTCGTGCAATCGCAGCGGGTGAGCTCGTTGAGCAGGTCGAGCAGTGGGCCGGCGTCGCGCACGTAGCGGCGGACCGCCTTGTCGGTCCAGCCGAGCCGGTAGGTGTGGAACCGCAGGTGGAGCTCGACGAGTGCCACGACCGTATCGGTGTCCTCGTTCGAGTACCGCAGTGCCTCCATCCGGCGGCGCGTCATCCGGGCTCCCACCACCTCGTGGTGATGGAAGGTCACGCCACCATTGACGAAGTTCCTGGTCTTGGGCTTCCCGACGTCGTGAAACATGGCGGCGAGCCGCAAGAGTCGAATCGGCGAGGTCTTGTCGATCACCGCCATCGTGTGAGCCAGCACGTCCTTGTGGTGATGGATCGGGTCCTGCTCGAGTGCGAGGCCCGGGAGCTCGGGCAAGAAGTGCTCCGCCAACCCGGTCTGCACGATGAACCAGAGCCCCCGGGAGGGAACCTCGAGCATCATCAGACGATCGAGCTCCTCACGGATCCGCTCGGCCGAGACGATCGAGAGTCGATCGGCGAGTTCGGCGATCGCCCGCAGAAGATCGGGATCCGGCGCCAGGTCGAATCGGCATGAGAACCGAGCGGCGCGGAGCATTCGGAGGGGATCGTCTTCGAAGCTGACCCTGGGGTCGAGCGGGGTCCGCAGGACCCCGGCGGCGAGATCGCCCAACCCCCCGTGCGGGTCGTGGAGCGTCAGGCCGGGCAACTCGAGGGCCATGGCATTGATCGTGAAATCGCGTCGGGAGAGATCAGCGTCGATCGAGTCGCCGAAGGTCACCTCGGGCTTGCGCGAGTCAGGATGGTAGTGCTCGGCCCGGTGAGTCGTGATCTCAAAAACCTTGCCCCGGTGGCGCGCCCCGATGGTTCCGAATCGCTTGCCCTGGGTCCAGACGGCGTCAGCCCATCCCTCGACCAGGGCTTCGATCTCGTCCGGAAGGGCATCGGTGGTCAGGTCGAGGTCGGTCTTGGCCTCCACGGGTGCCGTTCCGTCGAGCAGGGCATCGCGCACCGAGCCACCGACGAGGTAGATCCGGTGCCCGGCCGCCACGAATCGCTCGACCAGCGTCGCCGTGTCGGCCACGAGGCCCCGGAAGCGCTCAGGAACGTTCTCATCGGGCACCTCTTCACGGTAGTTGTCGCCAGCCAGTGCATCGGTACCGTCTAGCGTCGTGACTGTGGCGGCGAGGGCGAGACACCGGCTCGGCGCGGCGATCGCCGT
>Ga0114958_10000896_pt1 | contig 24566 bp, 22 predicted proteins | sample C_130208_EF_Meta_FD_89577 | JGI IMG/M metagenome (GOLD analysis project Ga0114958, IMG submission 89577) | Freshwater microbial communities from Lake Croche, Canada to study carbon cycling - C_130208_EF_MetaG | ecosystem: Environmental > Aquatic > Freshwater > Lake | place: Lake Croche, Canada... | reverse complement strand
AATTACAATATCATTCAACAGAAATAATTGAATTAGCATGACGACGACGAAGTTGACAACGAATTTTACTGGTGCGCTCATGATTAGTTAACTTGTGTTGAATCCTCTATTTTTTTTCGTTCAAGATCAATTTCTTCTGCAATGACATAGACAAAATGAAGCTTCCTGAAATTGGTACTCAAGAATATTTTATAGCTTGTTCCATTCAGTACTTGGGCCGCTTTGCCGACTAATATCTTCTCTGGAAAATTTCCAAATCCACTGGTAAAGACCGAGTCCCTAGGTTTTAATTTTACTGATTGTGGAATACCACTTAAAATGCCGTAATCAGGATCTTTTCCATCCCAGGATAATTTGCCTACGGTGCCGTCACTAACCATTGAACTTACATTGAAACGATCAGAAAGAAATGAAAGTGCTACGCTGTAATTCTCCGATACATGCGAAATACGACCTACGATACCATTGGCACTGATAACTGCCATATTCTTTTTGATGCCTTGTTTGCTTCCGACATTCAGTGTAATATAATTAATGGTTTGATCGATAGTATTGTTTAGTACTTTGGCAGGAATATAGGTGTAATGCGCAGTTTGTATTGACGAATCGACATGAATTTGCTTACTGAAAGTTGAATCATTGAGTGGATTGACATCCGTTGTGATACCTAATTCTTTGCGCAGCGCCGCATTTTCCTTCATCAGGCTATCATTCACTTCGGTGAGATTGATGAAGCTAGTTAGTTTTTCTTTTTGAGAATAGAATCTACCCGACAAATTCCTCGATGAATTGATATACGAGCTTTGCTGATAATTGTTATTCTTGAACACAATAACCAAACACACCAATTCAATAAGTAGAAAGATGAAAAAGGAATGAAATTGCTTTATGAGTAATATCAGATTTCGCACAGCGAGTGATTGGGTTTATCTCCGGGGTGAAAAATCAACTTATTGCATTAGGAAAGGGTACTTGTGTACATGCTTTAATGCCATGCCAGTTCCTCTCACAACACTACGAAGTGGATCGTCGGCAATATGAACGGGTAGTTTTATCTTGCTTGAAATTCGAATATCTAATCCTCTTAACAATGCACCACCACCAGTTAGGTAAAGCCCTCTTCTAAAGATATCGGCAGCGAGTTCAGGAGGTGTCTTTTCAAGTGCCTTTAAGATGGCTTCCTCAATTTTAAATACAGACTTGTCTAATGCATCCGCAACTTCCTGATAGGAAACCATGATTTGCTTTGGTATACCTGTTACCAAATCACGTCCATTGACAGCCACATCATCAGGAGGATGGTCAAGTTCTTTTAGCGCACTACCGACTTGTATTTTGATTTGTTCAGCAGTTCGCTCACCAATCAATAAACTATGGTAACGACGCATGGCTTCAATGATATCTGCTGTAAATTCATCGCCAGCAATACGAATACTCTCATCACACACGATACCTGAAAGTGATATAATAGAAATACCAGTAGTGCCACCACCAATGTCAATGACCATATTTCCGCAAGGCTCTTCCACATCAATACCAATACCAAGAGCGGCAGCCATCGGTTCGTGTATCATATACACTTCCTTAGCGCCTGCTTGCTCTGCACTATCACGTACAGCACGTTTCTCTACTTCGGTAATTGAAGAAGGAATGCAGATGACCATGCGCCAACTTGGTGCAAATAAAGGTTTCTTAGGATAAATTAATTTGATCATTTCTCGAATCATCCCTTCGGCCGCATTAAAATCGGCGATGACACCATCTTTCAAAGGGCGTATCGTTTTGATGTTTTCATGCACCTTTCCATCCATCATCATGGCCCGTTTACCAACAGCAATAATTTTGTTGGTGGTCCGATCGACAGCCACAATAGAAGGTTCATCTACAACGACTTGATCGTTATGAATAATGAGCGTGTTGGCTGTGCCAAGGTCAATGGCAATATCTTGCGTGAAAAAGTTGAATAATCCCATGAGTGAATGATACTATTTCCAAAAAAGAAACGATGGCGAAGTTAGAAGATATTATTTACAATTTGAAAATAATATGTTGCTTTTACAGATAAATTATGCGGCGGATGCCAATAGCTTCGTTTTTCTGCTTTTTGTTACGAAGGGTGTTTATACTTGATGCAACAAGAACTCGTATGAAACGTATTTTTATTCATTTTAGTTGGGCCATTCGTCAAGTAGTTTTGATGCGATAACATGCAAGACAAAAATTAAAAATGGCTAGGCTGTATCAAAAAAAAGAAAGTTTAAAGATTGAATAGTATTTTAGCCGCCCAACTCTAGTTACATGTCTACAATACAAGAAATACAACAGTTCACAACGGCGGTTCATTTTCAGGAATTAAATACGGAAGAATATGCGCCCTCTCAGCTAGGGAGCCATATTCAGCAAATGTCAGAAAGTACCGATATAGATACGCTTGATGTGATTATCGTCGGCTGCGGCGAATTTCGAGGACAAAAGCGAAGTGCGGCCATTAGCAATGGACCAGATAAAATTCGTGAAGAATTTTATAAACTTCATTATTGGCATACAGATGTAAAAATCGGTGACCTCGGTAATATTATGGAAGGGAAGACCTTAGCCGATACACGAGCAGCCCTTAAAACGGTATTAGGCGAACTCCATGCAATGGGTAAAAAAATACTTGTTCTCGGTGGGTCACATGATCTGACATTGCAGCAATATGAGGTGTATAAAGACGTTGAAGAGATTATAGACTTTACCGTTGTCGATATGTTGGCTGATATGGCCGAAGGCAATGGCGTTAATTATGACGATTATTTAATGACGGCATTAACATCAACACCAAATTTCGTGCGACATTTTAACTTGATAGGATTTCAAAGCTACTTTGTGAATCCTCAATTAATTGAGACGCTAGATAATCTCCGATTTGATTGCCTGAGAGTAGGAAAGGCCAGAGAAGATATTGATCAAATAGAACCAATTTTGCGAGGCACTCATCTGCTGAGTATCGATATTAATGCCATTCGATACAGTGATGCACCCGTCAACAAAATGGCTTCCCCGAATGGTTTTTTTGGAGATGAAATGTGCAAGATTACGCGATTCGCAGGTATGAGTCCGGTTTTGCAATCGTTTGGCTTATATGGATATATTCCTGAACATGATCATGAATCCATTACGGCTAAACTCATTGCGCAGATGCTTTGGTATTACATTGATGGGGTACATGTTGGCAAAACAGAGGCTTCTCTTGATGACAGGGACGATTTTTTTGAATACCAGATGACCTTTACCGATTACAATTCACTTTTTCTGAAAAGTAAACGCACAAATCGATGGTGGATGCAATTGCCTGAAGGCCGCTTCATACCTTGTTCGCATAAAGATTATATTGTGGCCTGTCATAATGAAATGCCGGAAATTTGGCTTAGAGAAATGGAACGAATAGTCGGTTAATCCGTCGCGTAGAAAAGAAACACAAAGGCAATCGATTGACTAAGCCTTTTGTTCGAAACCCATAATTTTCAAATAGCTGAAGTGTGATATCAACGCACGCCAAAACGTTGGAAAGGCATTGTATTCGATATTCATATCTTCACAGGTCTTCTTGACAATCTTGCTGATTTGAGGGTAATGGATATGTGAAATCTTTGGGTACAGATGATGTTCTACCTGATAATTCAATCCGCCTACTAACCATGAAATCACTTTATTGCGCATGGCGAAGTTGACAGTTGTTTTTACCTGATGGATAGCCCATTCATTCTCAATTTTATTCGCATCACTTGGAATAGGAAATTCAGCTTCTTCCACCGCATGGGCCATTTGAAAGACAAGTGCCAAGCTCAATCCTAAGGCCGCATGCATGATAAAGAATCCTAGTAATGCTTGCCAGAAACCGAATATAAAAATCGGGATAATGAAAAACAAGGTTAGGTTAGTTAGTTTGCCACTCCAAAATTCAAGATGGTCGCGGAGATTCAACGGACGGATTTCGGTCGTGTGTATTTTTTTAGTCACAAGTTTGAGGTAATCATCAAACAAGATCCAATTGAATGTTGTGAAGAAATACAATGGTATGGCATAGATAAATTGATATTTGTGGAACCATCTTCTTTCTTGTCCTGGACTCAATCGAAACAACGGATACTTCGCAATATCATCATCTAGCCCTTCGATATTGGTATACGTGTGATGGATGATATTATGTTTTATTTTCCAGAGGAATGTGCTTCCTCCCATCAGGTCACCACCAATCCATGCGATTATATTGTTTAAACGGGCATTGTTGCAATAACTCCCATGCGCTGCATCGTGCATCACGTTAAAACCGATGGTAGATTGAATAAATCCAAGTAGGGCGCATAACAGCAGCGAAGTCCATGTTGCTGGTTGGTTGCTTAGTATGGCCGCATACACCGCACTAAGTGAAAGGAATAGGATAGCTGTTTTGGAATAAAGTTTCCAATTACCGCGCTGCGCTATTTGATTGGTTTCGAAATATGAATTTATCCGCTGGTCTAATAAGGTCTTGAACGGATGAGGATTATTGATAAATGTTACTTTAGCCATGATTTTTTTTAAGAGGCTGCAAATATCGGGTAAAAAGGATAGAAATAGAAACCCTGAATCACTCTTTCGTTAATGGGCTATAAGCATGCGTTTCGAGCCTATATCCTGAAGGTCCTTCATTAGCTTAATAACATAGTGTCCATTGGGTACTTGTTGAAGAGATATTGTATGGCTTGCATGGGTATGATCTAACAAAAAACTAGTTTGAAATGCTGTACTGGCGTCGGCCGCAATCAGTTTGATCATATACGAACCTTTGTCTAATCCGCTCAATGTCAATCGATCTTGAACAGGATTAGGCGATAGTTGAATGTTGTCTATTGTGTGTTCTTCATACAAAATGCCATGTATTATTCAAATTACGATGATCATGGTTCGCTGTCGCTGAGCGATGTTCGAAACGATGACCTCCAAAAAGAAAAAATATTGAGGACGCAAGATGCGTGAATCTTAACTTTAAGCAGTTTCTAAAAACAATTCCCAAACAATTACCATTTTCAAGTTCCAAGCCTTATTTTTGCTCAACTTTTTTTAATATGCCCACACAATATTATTTGTTTTTGAGTCTCGCACTATTTTGTATAGGTGTAATGGGTGTGTTGATGCGTCGAAATGCCATTATTATCTTGATGTGTATTGAATTGATGCTGAATGCTGTGAATTTATTGATGGTTACCTTCAGCAAGATGCACAACAATGCGGATGCACAAATTTTTGTTTTCTTTATTATGGTTGTGGCCGCAGCAGAAGTAAGTATAGGCTTGTCTATCATAGTGCTTATGTACAGAAAAGTACACTCTATCGATGTCAATATTTTAAACAGATTAAAAAACTAATTAGTACGCGATGATCAATTTGGTGTGGTTAGTACCTTTGTTTCCTTTCCTTGGTTTTTTAATTACTGGTCTCGGGCGCAATAAGCTCGGTAAAGCAAATGGATGGATAGCCTCATTAGCTATTCTAGCCTCGTTTGTGGTTTCAGTTGGGATTTTTTTTGACGTGAGGTCCTTGGCACACGGTGATGTTGAGAATGGTGGCGGTGGCAGTGTCATTGTTCCTTTGTTTGATTTTATCAATAGCGGAACGATGCATATTCCTTTTGCATTTCAAGTAGATGCATTGAGTTCGATATTTTTATTGGTTATCACAGGTATTGGATTTTTGATTCATCTGTACTCGATTTCCTATATGAGCCACGATGATTGTTTTGGGAAATTTTTCTCGTATCTCAACCTCTTTGTGTTTTCGATGCTGTTGTCGGTATTAGGCGCTAACTATGTCATTATGTTTATTGGTTGGGAAGGTGTGGGACTTTGTTCCTACCTATTAATTGGTTTTTGGTACAAGAATGTCGAGTATACAAATGCGGCGAAGAAAGCATTTATTATGAATCGCATCGGAGATGTAGGTTTCTTAATCGGCATCTTCTTGTTGTTTTCAAAGTTCAACACGCTCGATTTTAAAGAGCTTCAATCAATCATTTTAACGGGTAATTTCAGCACGGCGTATATCACATCTGTGGCGCTTTGTTTCTTTATCGGAGCCACTGGCAAAAGTGCTCAGATTCCATTATTTACTTGGTTGCCAGATGCCATGGCGGGCCCAACACCGGTGTCGGCGCTTATTCACGCAGCCACTATGGTTACTGCAGGCGTGTATATGATTGCACGCAGTCATTTTATTTATACACTGGCACCGACTGCTCAATTAGTGATTTTAATGATTGGTTTAGCAACCGCATTAGTAGCCGCTACCATTGCCACACAACAAAATGATATTAAAAAAGTCTTGGCCTATTCGACGGTTAGTCAACTCGGATTTATGTTTATGGCTCTTGGGACAGGTGCCTATGTGGCTGCCATTTTTCATGTGGTGACGCATGCATTTTTTAAAGCCTTATTATTCTTGGGGTCAGGTTCTGTAATACACGCTATGGGCGGCGAACAGGATATTCGAAAGATGGGCGGATTGAAGCCTTACATGAAGACTACCTATCTAACATTTCTGATTGGATGCATTGCCATAGCCGGAATTCCTCCTTTAAGTGGGTTCTTTTCAAAAGATGAAATACTGATGAGTGTGTTTAATTACGGCGCGTATGGCAAAGTTTTTTGGGCTTTAGGAATGTTGGCAGCCTTGATGACGGCGTTTTATATGTTCCGTCTATTTTTTGTCACTTTCCATGGCGCATTCAGAGGAACAGACGATCAAAAACATCATTTACACGAAAGTCCGGCTTTGATGACAATTCCGCTAGTAGTATTGGCGCTGTTGTCTGCGTTCGGCGGAATGATAGGATTGCCCAAGCTGATGGGTTCCCCGCATTTGTTGGAAGAATTTTTGGAGCCCGTACTAGAAAGTTCTCTAGTTGCACATCCGATGTCAAATCAGTTAACACATTCTTCAGAACTCGTATTGATGGGTCTTGCAGTTTGTATTGGTGTAATTGGAATTTTGATGGGATGGTTTTATTATTCAAAATACGATGCGAAGAAGGAAGTCAGCGGCTTGTTGAAAATGGCACAAGACAAATGGTATCTGGATGAAATCTACGATACTTTGATTGTGAAGCCTCTCTTTAAAGCAAGCGCTTTCAAAGAAAAAATAGTTGAAAAAGGCTTTTTAGATGCAGCGGTGAATGGTGTAGGTAAATTAGTAGAAGTAGGAAGTACTAAATTTAGATTATTGCAAAACGGTATGGTTGGGTTCTATATGTTCATGATGGTGTTAGGTATCATTATATTGTTTGCAATGCAAATTTGGTTGAGATAATAGAGCTTTGCAGACGTTGTTTGCCGAAGTTATCATAAAATAATTTTTAATAAAAGATGTTGATAGTTTTACTCATATTGGTTCCCTTAATTGGCGGTTTCTTAGCCATGCTACTTCCAGAGAAAATGGTTTATCCTTTCGCAATGATTACGACGGTAGCCACGCTGGTCATAGCCGCTGTGTCGTATATTCAATATACACAGGGCGCCGAACTTATCATAGATCGTAGCTGGATCGATATTTTAGGTGCACGTTTTCATGCAGGCTTAGAAACCGGTGATGGGTTAGCTGTATTGATGATGATGTTGACAGCCATCGTCTTCCCTTTTATTTTTATCTCATTACGTAATAAACAACCTGAAAAGGTACATACTTTTTATAGTCTGATGTTGTTTGCGCAGGCTGGGTTAATGGGTGTTTTTCTTGCGAAAGATGCCTTGTTGTTTTATGTGTTCTGGGAGATAGCATTGATACCAGTGTATTTCTTAAGTTCAATGTACGGAGGACCTAGGCGTATTCCAGTTACCTTTAAATTTTTCGTGTACACCTTCGCAGGAAGCCTGATTATGTTGGTGGCCATCTTATTGATATATCGTCATGCACCAATCAGGTCCTTTTCGTGGGATTCGTTTGTAAGTATCGGACAAGCGATGCCTGGGTCCGAACAGTCGTGGTTATTCTGGATGATGTTTATTGCTTTTGCTATCAAGATGCCCGTCTTCCCTTTTCATACATGGCAGCCTGATGCGTATGAGCAAAGTGCCACGCCAGTGACAATTGTGTTAAGTGCCATTATGGTTAAAATGGGATTGTTTGCCGTGGTACGTTGGTTATTACCTGTCATTCCCGCAGGCAGCGCCCAATGGATGAATGTCGTAATCACGATATCTGTTATCAGTGTGGTCTATGCGTCATGCATGGCAATTGTGCAAACCAATATCAAGCGTATGATTGCGTATTCATCGATTGCACATATTGGACTTATGTGTGCCGCTATTTTTTCGCATCAGATACTGGGTATGCAAGGCGCGGCAATTCAGATGTTTAATCACGGCATCACTATAGCTGGCCTTTGGATTATGGTGAGTATTATTGAACATCGATTTGGTACGCAGGATATGCGCGAGATGGGTGGTGTCGCTAAAGTAGCACCACTTTTCACGATTGGACTTGTCGTAATGTCCTTAGCCAATATTGCGCTTCCATTGACCAATGGTTTCATCGGAGAGTTTATGATGTTCAATGGTTTATTCAAAACCGTTTCACCTTATCATACATTATTCACAGTGTTTGCCGGATTGGGAATCATTTTGGCTGCGGTCTACACCTTGACTATGATACAGAAAGTGGCTTACGGACCCGAAAACACAAAGACAGCTTCGTTTACTGATTTGACAATGAATGAACTTGTTGTGATGATCTTTTTTGTGATCATGATATTAGTGTTAGGTTTCTATCCTAAACTTTTGATGAATCTGATTTATGTACAACCTTAATAAATAAAAAAATGTGCAGGTTTCTACACGAAATGCCTGCCTGAATACGAAACATGAATGCAATTATAGTATCGGCCTTATTGGGAGTAGTCATGATGTTTGCCGGCATAGTACTCAAAAAAACTGCACAAATTCAAGGTGTAGCCATACTTGGTATCTTGGCCTTGTTAGGGACAACAATGGTTGATTTGAAGTTGGTTGGTGCTGATACCAAAACCTTTTATTCTATGATTGAATTGAATGCCGTGACTGCTTGGTTCAATGTATTAATTACGTTTTGCGCGTTGGCTTATTTCACGTTATTTTCTAAGAATATAGCTGCTGTAGGCAAAAACGATGCTGATTATTTTGCTCTTCTTTTCTTTGTTATGTGTGGCGTGTATCTATTATCGACGTATTCTAATATGTTGATTTTGTTTTTAGGTATTGAAATTCTTTCTATTCCTCAATACATTTTGGCTGGCAGCGATAAAGAAAATATTAAAAGTAATGAAGCCTCGTTGAAGTATTTCCTTATGGGGGCTTTCAGTACCGGAATTTTATTGATGGGTATCACCTTGATTTATGGTGCAACCGGAAGTTTTGATATTTTTAGTGACGGTTTTATCGCACAGTTTCAGAGCAGCGCAGGGTTGAATACGATGTCTTTTGCTGGTGTGCTCTTATTGATTATTGCCATCGGATTTAAAGTATCAGCGGCTCCGATGCATTTTTGGACACCGGATGTATACGATGGCACGCCAACAGCATTTACACCGTTTATGGCAACGATTGCTAAGGTAAGTGTGTTTGTGGCCTTTATTCGACTGTTTCATTTGTCATTTGGTAATGTGAGTAACGATTGGCAGACTGCGATTGCCGCGATGATCGTTCTGACATTGTTGATAGGAAACTTGACAGCCGTCTATCAACAAAGTGTCAAGCGAATGATGGCATATTCGTCGATTGCGCAGGCTGGCTTTATGTTATTTGCAATTTTCTCATTGAATAATTTAGCTTGGAAAGGCTTGATTTTATATAGTGTTGCGTACACATTGGCTTCGTTGGGTGTCTTTGCCGTGTTGATTAAAATGAAAGATTATACCTATGAAGGTTTCAATGGTCTTGCTAAAAAAGAACCTGTCATGGCTGCAACAGCTACGATTTGTCTCTTGTCATTGGCAGGTATACCGCTGACTGGAGGATTCTTCGCAAAATATTATGTATTAAGTGCTGCAGTCGAGCAAGGCAAATGGATTGGTATTGTCATCTTCGCTGTATTAATGGCTGCTATCAGTGCGTATTATTATTTCCGACTCATTCGTAGTATGTATTTCGCTGAAGGTGAAGCTACATTAAGCTACAAGCCTTCTTCGATTGAAAAGGCTCTGCTGTTGGTCAATGCATTGCTCGTCATTTTGTTGGGTGTGTTACCTGGCATATTGTAATACTAGCAACGTGTTGCAGCTAGTATGCTGATTTGCTATTCTATCATTCTACAGATATTTATTCACTTCATGCTATAGAGAGAGCATAGTGTAGGCTCCGTTTTAATTGGTGCTGGATGGTGTATGTTTTAATAGGAACACTTGATTAAAGCCCTAATTCTTTTCGTTGTTTAGCATCAATGACATCGGGTGCATCGAGCATGACATCGCGACCTGCATTGTTCTTAGGGAAGGCAATAAAGTCACGAATCGAATCGCTGCCACCTAGTAAGGCACATAGTCGATCGAAGCCTAAGGCTATTCCTCCGTGTGGTGGTGTGCCGTATTCAAAGGCACTTAGTAAGAAGCCGAATTTCTGAATGGCTTCTTCTTTTGTAAACCCAAGCGCACTAAACATTTTTTCTTGTAACGCTTTATTGAAGATACGAATTGATCCGCCGCCGATTTCTGTACCATTCAACACTAGGTCATACGCATTCGCTTTGATATCTCTATATTTTGATTCATCATCCATCCAAGAAATATGCTCAGGCTTAGGCGAGGTAAATGGATGATGGCAAGCGATATAACGTTTCTCTTCGTCGTCATATTCAAACAAAGGGAAGTCCATTACCCAAAGTGGTTTATAGATATTGGAATCGCGTAAGCCAAGTCGATTGCCCATTTCAAGGCGAAGCTCACTAATTGCTTTTCGAGTTAGCGCCTCTTCACCTGCAAGGATTAGTAGCAGGTCGCCTGGTTTTGCTTCGCAAGTTTCAGCAATTTGTGTTAGTTTGACTTCATCAAAGAATTTGTCAACCGAACTTTTAATCGTCCCATCGGTATTCATTTTTACATAGACCAATCCTTTCATACCCAATTGCGGACGCTTCACCCATTCTGTCAATTCGTCTAGTTGTTTTCGGGTATATTCACTGCAGCCTGTCGCGGCGATACCGATGACTAGTGAGGCATCATCGAAGACCGGGAATCCATTTCCTTTCACTATGTCATTCAGTTTTTTCAAACGCATGTCAAAGCGGATATCGGGTTTGTCATTACCATAATGTTCCATCGCGTATTCCCAAGTCATACGTGGGAAAGCTTCAGTTATGTCAATGCCTTTTACATCGTTGAAAATATGCTTGGTCATGTTTTCAAACATGGCTAAAATATCTTCTTGGTTTACAAAGCTCATTTCGCAGTCTATCTGCGTAAATTCAGGTTGACGGTCGGCACGCAAATCTTCATCACGGAAACATTTTACGATTTGAAAATAGCGGTCGTAGCCCGCCACCATTAATAGTTGTTTGAATAATTGAGGTGATTGAGGTAAGGCATAAAACTGTCCTTGATGCATACGGCTTGGCACCACAAAATCACGAGCCCCTTCAGGCGTCGATTTGATTAGCATGGGCGTTTCGACTTCCATGAATTGATGATTGTCAAGGAAATTTCGAGTCGCACGGCTCACCTTATAACGTAGTTCAAGATTGCGTTTGATCGCATCTCGTCGTAGGTCAAGATAACGGTATTTCATTCGCAGTTCATCGCCACCATCGGTGTTGTCTTCAATAGTGAATGGCGGTGTTTCGGATGCGTTGAGGATTGTATATTCACTCACTTCAATTTCTATATCACCTGTCGGCAAATGGGCGTTTTTATTGCTTCGCTCCAATACTGAACCTTTGATCTGTAAGACAAATTCGCGTCCTAATGGCTTAGATTCTAACAAGGTATTCATGTGCTCATTAAAAAATAACTGTGTAATCCCATAGCGGTCTCTCAGATCGATAAACGTGATACTACCGAATTTGCGAACGGTTTTTACCCAGCCTGAAAGGGTAATCTGTTGGCCGATATGTGTTGCGCGTAATTCACCGCAGGTATGAGTTCTATACATAATATATGTTTTATGAGGGCGTGCAAATATAGAAAGAAAAAGGGCAGTCTAAACGCTGCCCTTTATATAAATTTATCTGTGAGGTTGTTACCAATTACTTGCTTGCGCCTTATTTTTTTTCCAGCGAAGATCAAATCCAAGACCTGTCATCACCATCCAATGTTCTTGATAGAAACGTTTCCCGTTCATCGCGATGTTACGGTCAACTTTGTATTCATTTCGCAGATAATTAAATCCTAAGCGCCATTTCAATACGTCATTCAAGCTGAAAGAACCATAGGCTTCTCCTAACAAGGTGCCATAACTATCAGTGTTTAATGTATTTAGGTTGAATGCGTAAGGCTCTGTTTTGTAGGGTACTTGATAGATAGGACCCGGGTTGGTTTCATACGAACGAAAATATCCTTTTTTTGAATCGCCGAAATTAATACCACCAATATCCCAATTAAAGAAGACATCAACACCGCGCTTGATATGAATTTTTAATGCGAAGTATGCATTCAATGTGTTCGTTTGAACTTCAGGCATATATAAGGTGTCTGCTCCGCCTGGATTCAATGCGGTCAACTTTGCACTAGACGTGGTGTATTCTCGTTTTTTAGAACTGAATACATTCGCCCTGATTCCGCCACCAATACTAAGCCATTGACGTTTACGGCCTATTCCGTGAAGGTATTGGATATTAGCGCCTGCTCCCCAATGTGGGTTGCCATAAAAGCCCAAATTTCCGTACACAGCAGCCTCTGCAGTTCTCTTCTTTAATTTCGCTCTCATGTATTGGGCTTCAGATGGTATTGCCATCAATGCCAATAATGCGCATACGAGTATTCGTTTTAACATAATCGTCCTTTTGTTCTAAACTCTAAAAATAAGGTGAGTATCATACAAATGCAACTATTTTTTTTAAATAATGCCATTTACTTTTTTTTAGTGTTCTGTGGAGCCGATCTCAGTGTGCTGTCAGATTGTAATGTGAATGAGAATCTGAGCTATAAGAGTCTATGCAAAAAGTAGACTGAGTCTTGTTTTATCCTCTCATTAATTCGCTGATATCCATCATGAGTTTCTTCGCAATATTATTGGCTGTATTTTCAGAGGTGCTTTCAGCATAAATACGAATGATAGGCTCTGTATTCGATGTGCGCAGATGAACCCATTCAGAATCGAAATCAATTTTCAAGCCATCTTCCGTATTGATAGGCTGGTTCTTATATTTTTCTTTAATGCCAGCAAATATTTTCTTGATATCGATGTCCTTGTCGAGTTCAATTTTATTTTTAGACATATAATAATCCGGATAGGTGCGACGAAGGTCAGAAACCGGTTTGCCGAATTTAGCAAGATGTGTCAGAAATAATGCAATGCCAATCAATGCGTCCCTGCCGTAATGTAGCTCAGGAACTATGATACCGCCATTGCCTTCTCCGCCGATAACAGCGTTCACCTCTTTCATTTTCTTAACGACATTCACTTCGCCGACTGCACTCGCAAAATATTCACCACCATGCTTGATGGTAATATCTTTCAGCGCTCGGGTACTTGACATATTCGAAACGGTATTGCCTTTGTTATTCGATAAAACATAATCTGCAATGGCAACCAAACTATATTCTTCGCCGAACATTGAACCATCTTCACACACAAAACAAAGACGGTCAACATCTGGGTCTACCACAATACCCAAATCGGCCTTTCGTTTGACTACCGTGTTTGAAATTTCATTCAGGTTTTCAGGAAGTGGTTCAGGATTATGATTGAATTTACCATTGACTTCGGCATTGATGACTTCGTTTCGAGTAACACCTAATCGTTCCAATAAATAGGGAACAAACGTTGCTCCTGTGCTATTGATGCCGTCGACGACAATGTGGAAGTTCTTTTTTTCAATGGCTGATTTGTCTACAAGCGGATGTTGCAGGATAGCATCGACATGTTTTTCTTTATAGCTATCATCGCGGCTTACCGACCCAAGTTTGGTAACATCAGCAAACACAAAATCAGCTTGATTGCCTTTCGTTAAGACCTGTTCGCCATCTGTGCTAGAAATAAATTCGCCGTCGTGGTTGAGTAATTTTAATGCATTCCATTCGCGTGGATTATGACTGGCAGTGATAATGATACCCCCTCCTGCTGCTTCCATTTTTACCGCCATTTCAACTGTCGGTGTAGTACTAAGCCCCAAGTTGATTACATGAATCCCTAAGGATTGCAGCGTATTGACAACCAAACTGCTAACTATTTCGCCGCTGATTCTTGCATCGCGGCCTATAATAATCTTTGGATTTTTTGTTTTTTCAACCACCCAACTTCCGAAAGCCGCACTGTATTTTACAATGTCGATTGGGGTTAAGGCTTCGTCTGCTTTGCCGCCAATGGTTCCTCTGATGCCTGAAATAGATTTTATTAATGCCAACACTTCTGATTTTAATGTGGGCAAATGTACAAAAAATATTAGTCTGAGCCTTTGGAATTGTGCATCGCAAGCTCATTGCCTATCATTAAGTTGCGTTGAAAGTCAGGTAGATATTGACGTTTGGACGATTATGCGTTGCCTGCATCATTACCTTAATTCGTATTGTCATTTCACCTTTCATATTGTTACTAAGAGTACATTTGCACAAATTAACGACACGCATGAAGGAATGGTTTGAAGATTGGTTTGATTCGCCGTATTATCATTTGTTATACAAAAATAGAAGTGATGTTGAAGCCAAGGAATTTGTGGATACCATCGTACATCATTTTCATCTTGGAACAGAGACTGTCCTTCTTGATTTGGCTTGCGGAAAAGGACGTCATTCAATTGCCTTCGCTTCGCATAGTATTGATGTGACTGGTGTTGATTTGTCGATGAATAGTATCGAACATGCTAGTCAATTTGAACACGACAAGCTTCATTTCTATGTTCATGATATGAGACATACGTTTCGTGCAAATTATTTCGATATCGTATGTAACCTGTTCACAAGCTTCGGTTATTTTAACACAGCGCACGATAATTTGCTTGCGGCGCAAAGTATGTTTAATGCCGTTAAAAAAGACGGCTTGGTGTTGGTTGATTTTGTAAACCGAAACGATGCGATTCGCAGTATTGATTCGAAACGTGATGAAGTGATTGAAGTTGGCGATGTTACGTTTACGATCCATCGTTCGTATACTGCACAACGATTTGTCAAGAAAATTACAATTGATGATCAGGGTAAACAATTCTATTTTGAGGAATCATTGAATAGTTTTACACTCGAGGAAATGAATGAGATTTTTACCGCAGCCGGTCTGACAATGTTTGAAACTTTCGGTAATTATCAGCTGTCGCCCTATGATCCCGAAACGTCAACAAGGATGATACTAGTATTTAAAAAATAGGATGGTTGAAGTTATCCAACATATCGATGAGAGTATATTACATGTCATACATGTCAGCTGCGGTAATGCATGGCTCGATCAGGTCATTCCTTTTTTTAGGAATCCCTATTTTTGGTCGCCTGTCTATTTATTTCTGCTTGTCTTTATGTGGACGAATTACGGTAAGCAAGGAATGTTATGGTGTGTTTTTTTTCTCATGACGTTTGTGTTTTGCGATTTTATCAGTGCGAGTATCTTAAAGCCTATATTTCACCGATTACGTCCCTGTAATAACGAGATGTTTCCTTTTTCTATTCGGCAACTTATTGCGTGTGGCAGTGGTTTTAGTTTTCCATCAAGTCATGCAACAAATCACTTCGGGTTTGCCTGCTTTATGATCACAACCCTTCAACATCGTTTCAGGATTGTACGCCCCTTGGTGCTTTTGTGGGCGCTATTAGTATGTTATGCGCAACTTTATGTCTGCGTTCATTATCCAAGCGATATTTTAGGCGGGGCCTTGTTGGGAATTGTCATCGGTTGGCTTTTTGGTCGGTATTTTACTAAAAGATTTGGGAATTTGAATGGTAAGCCCGTGTTTATAGATGCTTCAGAATAATTGGATAAGAGCGTCTGTCCAATTCGGTAAACAATAATTTTTTCATCACATGAAAGATGCTACATTTACAATCATAATTCCCCAACAAGTAAAGACAAATGGATATCAATAAATACATCGGAAAGTATCTGTTAAAGAATAAATATTGCAGCCTGCCGGGCTTAGGTGTATTTGATTTAAAGAAAGAAGGAGCTCAGGCTAATGCGTCGAGTGAAACAATTTCTGCACCTGTTTATAAGATTACATTTACACCGGTAGGAAGCATCGATGATACGTTTGCTTCGTTTATTGCCACAGCTGAAAATGTGAGCATCAGTAATGCCTCGAATAATATTAAGGAGTATTGTAAAAATGTCAAAGAGGAATTGGCGAAGTCAGGAAAATATGACATTGAATTTTTAGGTCGTTTCAGTCTGTCTAACAACAAAATTATATTTCATCAATCCGATGATTTAGATATGGGAGCCGAGCCAGCACCTCTTGCACCGTTGGTGGAGAAATTGAAAGCGCCAGAAACGCCTGCCAATAAACCTGATTATAGTTACCCTCCTGCTAGAACACAACGAGATATTCCTATACTGAAAATTGCAGTGCCTATTGTTCTTGTCGTGTTGCTCGCTGTCGGCGCATATTTTGGATATGACTATTATCAAAAAAATAAGGATGTAACTCCTGTAGAAGCCACTATTCCAGAGCCGGCTCCTATTCAGGTGGATACATTAGCCACCACCATAATGCCTGATAGTTTGCTCCTCGCCGATTCAACGAATACGTTTGCAGATACTGCAAAACAAGAGGCTTCGAATAGCGCTGCACAAACGACTCCACAGACTAATGCGTTATACAGCGTAGCGATTCTTTCATACGAAAATGAGGCAGGCGCTAATGGCAAAGCAACAAAGCTGAAAAAATATGGCAACGATGCATCGGTTGTCAGTAACTACGGACGTTTTTTTGTCGTCATTAAAGCGTCATCGAACGATACGACTAAGTTGGTCGATTCACTTCGACGCTTTTTTAATCCTAAAGGTCAAGTCTTTATTATGAAATAAACTATGGGGTAATGAATACGTTTTGGAAAGAAGCTCCTTTTTTACGCATCTTATTACCTTTCATCGTTGGTATTTGTTTCTTTCTATTTTTTCCTTCATCGTTATGGTGGCCATCAGCGCTATGTGCTGTGTTGCTGGGTATTGCAGTTGGTGTCTTTTCTTTGATGAGTGATTTTAATAGAGTCAGACTAGCGTACTTAAAAGGGATTTTCATACAAGGGATGCTCGTGTCGTCAGCCTACTTATTATGCAGTATCAATACGATGTCATCCTCATCGGCGTGGTATAAACATCGACTTCATCAATTTGATTTTGCCGTGGTGAGATTAACAGAATCGCCGCAGGAAAAAGCAAAAACCTGGAAGGCGAGTGTAGAAGTTATTCAGCTAGTAGGACATACAAACGTTATTCAAACAAAAGGACCGGCATTGGTCTATTTCAAAAAATCAAGTCAATCGGCACGTCTAAAAGAAGGCGATCAGGTGCTTGTCAGAAACAAGTTTAAGGATATCAAATCGAATGGCAATCCGGGTGAATTTGATTATGCAGGCTATTGTGCCAATAAGCATATTTTTCAGTCAGCTTTTCTTGATGCGAATGATTGGAAACCTTCTGTAACTCATCAATCTGATTGGCATACTTTTTTTGGTCATATGGGCGCTGTGACGCGCACTCTATTGAAACGATACATCCACGACAGCACATCATTGGGTATTGCCGAGGCGTTGCTCATAGGCTATCGCAGCGACATTGATCCGTTGGTTTGGCAGGCTTATTCAAACACAGGTATTGTGCATATCATCGCTATATCGGGTATGCATATGGCGATGATTTATATGAGTATTCGATGGTTGTTGTTTCTTATACCATGGATGAAACGAAAACGGATGTTGTCATTGGGTATCGCTATTGTATGTATGTGGTTGTTTGCTGGCATCACAGGTCTGCCACCTTCGGTTACTCGAGCCGCTATTATGTTTAGTCTCTTAGGTATCGGCGAAATGCTAGACCGCGATATTTCAGGGTTCAATAATTTGGCGGCATCAGCATTTTGTTTGTTATGCATTAATCCGTTTTGGATTAGCGATGTGGGGTTCCAATTGTCTTATTTGGCTGTACTTAGTTTGATGATTTTTTACAGTGCTATCTATCATCGTTTCTATATCGCTAATCCTTTGCTTGATGCCGTTTGGAAGCTTATGGCTGGCACGTTGGCCGCTCAGATCCTAACCTTCCCGTTATGCATTTATTATTTTCATCAGTTTCCTTGGTTGTTCTTAATCACTAATCTAGTTGCTGTTCCGGCCACCACTTGTATACTATATGCCGAAATAATCCTTGTGGCATTCAGCAGTATGACCTCATTTGCAGCACTATTAGGTACTCTTATTTCGCATTCGATAACGTGGCTTAATCAGGGCATCTTGTTTGCAAGCCGCCTGCCATTTGCTGTTTGGAAAGGGTTGCAGATTGATTTTTTTCAAATGATGGTGCTCTTTATAATGGTGTGTGTAAGTGGCATTTGGCTTATGAAAAAAAAATCAAACTTTTTACCGTATGCCCTTGCTTCCATGTTGATCTTTCTTTGTTCATGCACTTGGAAACAGATTAAAACCCTGCAACAAAAGCGGTTTGTGGTGTATAATATTCCCAAACAAAAATCGATCGAATTTATCCAAGGGAATAAGCACCTATCTGCTGATGATGAAGCAATGAACCGAGATGTTGCAACAAAACAGTATATCCTGCAGCCATCCTATGTGCATTTCGGGATTGATGCAAAAGATACGTCGATTGTGGCCATAAGAAAATCGGAGAGCCTTGATTTGTTTCAATTTGGTTCGACGCTAATTGCACGCGTAAAACGGACTGATTTTCATTGTAAAAAAATAATGCCTGTTGATTATTTGATTTTTAGCGAACAATCTAAACCTAATGTTTCGTGGGTCCAAACAAATTTCAGTACCGCGCAAATTATTCTAGATAGCAGTATTCCTTTTTGGCAGACAGCTGCTGTGAAGAACGAATTCTCCGCACTAGGCATTCCAGTGCACGTGGTATGCGAGGATGGCGCCTTTGAAATTGGATTGTAACAAATACTGCCTATTTTTGCGCGAAATTATATGGCCTAAAGGCTTATTTCCCTTAAACGTAGACAATCTCCTTTCATGAACAAGAAAATAAACTCCGCCCTCATTTCCGTTTTTTATAAGGATGGTCTGGATTCATTGGTAAAAAAACTCCACGAACTCAATGTGACTATATATTCGACAGGTGGAACACAACAATTTATCGAAGCGCTTGGCATTCCGTGCGTGGCGGCTGAAACGGTGACAAACTATCCGTCTATTTTAGGAGGCCGTGTGAAGACACTACACCCAAAAATATTTGGTGGTATACTAGGTCGCCGTGAAATCGCACAGGATGTGCAGGAAATGAAAGAATTCGAGATCCCTGAAATTGATCTTGTGATTGTTGATCTGTATCCGTTCGAAGAAACATTGGCATCAACCAACGAAGAAAAGCTAATCATTGAAAAAATAGATATCGGTGGACCCTCTATGATACGGGCTGCCGCAAAAAATTTCAACCATGTAGCAGTGTTAGCCTCGAAAGATGATTACGCTGTTTTACTCGATACATTGAATGCGCAGCAAGGTGAGACGACATTGGCTCAGCGTAAGCAATTAGCCGCGAAGGCATTTGAAGTGGTGATGAACTATGACATCGCTATTTCAAACTATTTCAATATTGAAAATACTGTGCTTCGTTATGGCGAGAACCCACATCAGCAAGCAAGTTTTACAGGCAAATTGAAAGACATTTTTAATCAATTGCATGGCAAGGAACTGTCGTATAATAATCTCGTAGATGTGGATGCTGCCTTACAATTAATTCGTGAATTTGAAGGAAGTAAGGACAGCGTGTTTGCCATTATTAAGCACACAAATGTTTGTGGTGTGGCTTCGAGGTCTTCTGTATTAGACGCTTGGCGCATAGCTTTGTCAAGCGATCCAGAAAGTGCGTTCGGTGGTGTGCTTATTTGTAATGGCATAATCGATGAAGCAACAGCATCGGCTATCAATGATATCTTTTTTGAAGTGCTAATCGCAAATGATTTTACGCAAGAAGCGCTCACAATTCTTCAACAAAAAAAGAATAGAATATTGTTGACCTTACTCCATAATCCGACATCAGCTGCACAGTCACGCAGTTTGCTCAATGGCACGATAGAGCAAGATAGCGATCAGGGTAACTATGCCACTTGGCTAGAAGAGGGCGGTCGAGAATCTAGTCCAAATGAAAACGAAGACCTCATTTTCGCCAATATTATCTGCAAACATTTGAAATCAAATGCGATAGCCTTGGTGAAGAATAAGCAGTTGCTAGGAAAAGGGTGCGGACAAACGTCACGTATCGATGCGTTGAAGCACGCGATTGAAAAAGCGAAGCAATTCAACTTTGATTTAACGGGTGCCGTATTGGCTTCCGATGCATTTTTTCCGTTTGATGATTGTGTGAAGATTGCCCATGCCAATGGTATTACCGCATTTATACAGCCCGGAGGTAGTATTCGAGATAAGGATTCGATACAGTACTGCAAGGAAAATAAGTTAGCGATGGTGATTACGGGTACACGACATTTTAAACATTAATCAAGCGTTAAGTAGCCTTTAATTTGCAATTAGGTTCAGCCCTTCTCTATATTTGTCTTAAATTACAGCCACAAAAATAATATAAAATGAAAAAGATCATAGCCGCCGTAACGCTTGTATTGCTTTCCTTCATGAGTTTTGCTCAAAATCAGGAATTGCCAACAACTAAAGTAAGAGACTTAAATGGCAAACAAATTTCGTTCAATGAAGCCTTTGAAAAAGGAAAAGTGACGATGGTCAGTTTCTGGGCAACATGGTGTATTCCTTGCAAACAAGAAATCAAGAATGTAAAAACTAAGTTGGACGAATGGCAAAAAGAAACAGATTTTAACTACATGACTGTTTCTATTGACGATTCACGCGCTACAGCGATGGTGAAGACCTATGCTAAATCGCAAGGATGGTCTTTCCCAACCTATACCGATCCTAATAGCGATTTAAAGCGCTCGTTGAATTTCCAGAATGTGCCGTTTACCATCATCGTTGACAAGAGCGGTAAGGTGGTCTATCAGCATAGCGGTTACGAAGAAGGCGGTGAAGATGAACTGTATGAAAAAATTAAAATGTTGGTAAAGAAATAAATGACTTTAAAATAATAGAGAAAGGCTTATGAAAATATCATGAGCCTTTTTTGTATTATGTAATTAGCTGAAGGCAGTCGTCTTACTTGTTCCTCCCCATCGTCATCAGGTAGATACGTCATGCTAAGCGAGCATGGAGATTGGTCTGTTATTCAGCGCTTGCAGAAATCTTTCTATCAGTATTTGCGGATTGATCTGCCTAGATTTAAATAACTATCAGCGCTTACGTCCACTTTAGATTAATGACCAGGTATAATCAACCATTTGATAAAATCTACCAACTATTTTTCAGAATATTATCAATGAAAAAAGCCATCCGATGAACGAATGGCTTTTTTAAATTTATTGAGATGTTGTTTTGTTTATCCGATATTCAACCGCGTGAACGCAGTTGCAGTTAAATCGGCATCCACACTTTTCAGATATTCTGCTACAGTTTTGCTTCCGTCTTTTACGAAAGGTTGCACAAGTAGGGTGTTTTCTTTAAAGTAGGCATTGATTTTACCATCAGCAATCTTAGACAACATATCTTCAGGCTTGCCTTCCATCTTAGGGTCTTGTTTCATTAGATCCATGATGATTGCTTTTTCGCGATCGATCGTTTCTGCAGGCACAGACGCAGGGTCTAGGGCTACAGGGTTCATAGCGGCGATTTGCATTGCCACGTCTTTACCAGCTGCTTCAGTGGCTTCAGTATATGCTTTATTCAAACCAACCAATACGGCTACGCGGTAACCAGCATGATTGTATGAAACGATGCTTTCAGCTTCAAGGCGTTCGAAGGCAGTTACATCTATTTTTTCACCGATACGAGCGACTGTCTCCATGATCTTATCTTCGATCGTCATGTTTTCGTAAGCACAAGCTTTGAATTCTTCTAATGATTTGCAATTATTGCTTATTGCAGTATCGCTGAAGCTCAATCCTAATTTAATGAAGTCTTCGTTTTTAGCCACGAAATCTGTTTCAGAAGTTAGGTTGATCATAATGCCTACTTTATGATCTGCAGATGTGTTGGCGATCACCAAACCTTCTTTTGCATCGCGGTCGCTACGTTTAGCAGCCACTTTTTGTCCTTTTTTGCGGAGGAAGTCAATAGCGGCTTCAAAGTCACCATTTGTTTCCATCAGGGCGGCGCGACAATCCATCATACCAGCTCCTGTTGTCTGACGCAGCTTATTTACGTCTGCTGCGGTTATATTTGTTGTTTCACTCATTGTATTAAAGTTATAAGTTAGTAGAATTTAATTGAGGTAGATGGTATAAGCGAAAGATAGGACAGTATGCCTGACCACTTTCACGTAACAACTACAGATAGACTATTTCTTAGCAGGAGGTCTTCTTGTGCCGCTTGCTTTTTTACGTGGAGCGGTTTTTTCTTTACCGTTGTCGGCTGAAGAAGCGATACCGTTCTCGTCGTATGTTACTTCTGAATCATCAGACTCTTCTGTTTCACCATCTTCCATTTTGTCTTTTTCAGTTTCTCTTTCTTGAAGACCTTCGATGATAGCAGCAGTGATATAGTTGGTGATGATAGCAATTGATTTTGTTGCATCGTCATTCGCTGGGATTGCAAAGTCGATTTTGTTTGGATCGCTATTGGTATCTACCATTCCGAAGGTAGTGATACCCAGTCGCTTTGCTTCAGCTAATGCGATATGTTCGTGCGAGATATCAACCATAAAGATCGCAGAAGGGGTTCTGTTCATTGCTGAGATACCACCTAATACTTTTTCCATTTTCACACGGTCACGTGCTAAGGTCAAACGCTCTTTCTTATTGATGCTGATGCTGCTGTCTTCAAGCATTTTTTCGATGCTTTGCATTTTCTTTACGCTCTTACGGATGGTGCTGAAGTTCGTCAACATACCACCTAACCAACGGTCGGTAACGTACGGCATGTTTACTTTTTGTGCACATTCTGTAACAATTTCTTTGGCTTGTTTTTTAGTAGCCACGAAAAGGATTTTCTTTCCGCTCTTAGCAATTTGTTTCATAGCGGCTGCTGCTTCCGTTAATCCTTCGACTGTTTTATTCAAGTCGATGATATGAATACCTTTTTTCTCAGCGAAGATATATGGCAACATTTTAGGATTCCATTTTTTGCGAAGGTGACCGAAGTGAACACCTGCTTCCAAAAGTTGCTGTTGTAAATTTGTATTTTCTGACATGCTGTTTTTTTATTAATTACCGGATATCTGTCCGGTGTTATTATAATTTGTTTGTTTTCAAATGGGGTGATGTAGGCCTGAGGACAAAAAATGTCAAGACATACATCTGAAGGATTAACGTTTAGAGAACTGATAACTTCTACGGGCTTTCTTATGACCGAATTTCTTACGCTCAACCACACGAGGGTCACGTGTAAGTAATCCTGCAGGTTTCAGTGCTACTCTCATTTCAACATCCATATTACAAAGGGCGCGCGAGATACCTAATTTGATAGCTTCGGCCTGACCTTTAGTACCGCCGCCGTCAACGGTGACATTGACATCATATTTATCTAATGCTTGTATTGTTTTCAAAGGAAGTTCAACCTGATTTTGTAGGTACATCATCGGGAAGTATACTTTATAGTCACGATCGTTTACTGTAATTTTTCCGTTCCCTTTTGAAAGGTAAACACGAGCTACGGCTTCTTTTCTACGACCAATAGCTTTTTTTAATTTTTCCATTTAATTAGTTTTTATAATAAGGGGGGTAAATATTATTTTAATTCAGTTGGTTTTTGAGCGCCATGAGGGTGCGTGTCGCCTGTATATACATGCAACTTCTTGTACATAGCCCGCCCGAGTTTGTTTTTAGGAAGCATTCCCTTAACAGCTCGTTCAACGATACGTTCAGGATGACGGGCCAACAATACTTTAGCAGTCTGCTCTTTCTGTCCACCTGGGTAACCGCTATAATCGAGGTATACTTTTTGGTTTAATTTATCTCCGGTAAACACCACTTTATCGGCGTTTAACACGATTACGAAATCACCAGCATCAGCATGTGGCGTATAGGTAGGCTTATGTTTACCTCTTAATACGGTAGCCAGTTTTGTGCACAAACGTCCGACTGTTTGATTGGTTGCATCGACCACAAACCATTCGGCCTTGTGTGTTTCTTTGTTTGCGAATTTTGTTTTGTAACTTAAATGTCTCATTCTTGTATTCTTATTTTAATAAATCCTATTTTTT
>Ga0114958_10000895_pt1 | contig 24572 bp, 29 predicted proteins | sample C_130208_EF_Meta_FD_89577 | JGI IMG/M metagenome (GOLD analysis project Ga0114958, IMG submission 89577) | Freshwater microbial communities from Lake Croche, Canada to study carbon cycling - C_130208_EF_MetaG | ecosystem: Environmental > Aquatic > Freshwater > Lake | place: Lake Croche, Canada... | reverse complement strand
GAATTTGCTGAATTTGCTGAATTTGCTAAATTTGCTGAATTTGGTTTCCATCGGTTTCCATTTTAGCAAGTTTTGTATGTCTCAGGCTAATAATATGCTTCTCATAATTATATTTTCTATTCGTTCCATGATGAAAAATATCACAAAAAAATTTGAATGCTGAATTTTGCTGAATTTGGTTTCCAAAAGTTTCCATATTGTTTCCACAGAAAATATATTAAAAAAAAATATCGTCACAACTTTGGAATTATTTTTTTGGTGATTGACGGTATTATGGTCACGAATTAGAAACACAAAGAGTAATGAATATTGTTCTATAGAAGCAATAGGTACGGAACATTGGGGATCTTCATTTGGGATGAACATAAGGATAGTTGATTGTATTGAAGGCTGTTCGACTTTCCAATGAATACTATAATAGTGACAATGTTTGATACAAGAACCAAAGTCGATACAAGAACCAAAGTCGATGTAAGGTCCAAAGTCGATGTAAGGTCCACAGTCGATGCAAGGTCCCCCCGAAGGGGGATATAAGGTCCAAAGTCAATGCAAGGTCCACAGTCGATGCAAGGTCAACAGTCGATGCAAGGTCCACAGTCGATACAAGGTCCACAGTCGATGTAAGGTCCACATTCGATGCAATTGTTATCAATCTTCACAGATATTGAAAAGTATCTTTCCATTTCGTCGGAATATCCATAAAACAATGAATCCAATATTTAGCCACTCGAAAAACGACCTATTATCAACATAAAATTGATTTTCGATGAACTAACCAAATCTGCGGTTTGAACGGATCTCCCTTCGGGAGGCGGTTTGAACGGATCTCCCTTCGGGAGGCGGTTTGAACGGAACATCCAGCGGTTTGAACGGATCTCCCTTCGGGAGGCGGTTTGAAAGGATCATCAGTTAGAATCATCCGGGTGTTTGAACGGATCATCAGGCTGTTTGAACGGTTCTCCCTTCGGGAGGCGGTTTGAACGGATCACACGGTTACGGTTTCATCCGGAACCATCGGCTGCCCTAATCTAAGTTTAGAGGTCAAAAACGAGCTATTATCCAAATAAAATTGAACGGAACATCCGTCGGTTTGAACGGATCATCCTGGTGTTTGAACGGTTCTCCCTTCGGGAGGCGGTTTGAAGGGATAAGACGGTTACGGTTCCATCCGGAACCATCGTCAGTCCTTATAGAGGGCAAAAACGACCTATTATCCAAATAAAATTGTGCCAACTAAACAGCCCACAGGTTAACCAAGCTCCGAACCAAGCTCCCCCCGAAGGGGGCGTCGTTAGCCAACTAGACAGCCTCCCGAAGGGAGGCCAATTCTTCGAACTCGAACCCGAACTCTAACCCAAACCCAAACCCAAACTCGAACCCGAACTCGAAGCCAAACTCGAACCCGAACTCTAACCCAAACCCAAACTCGAAGCCAAACTCGAACCCGAACTCTAACCCAAAGCCAAACTCGAACCCGAACTCGAAGCCAAACTCGAACCCGAACTCGAACCCGAACCCAAACTCGAACCCGAACTCGAAGCCAAACTCGAACCCGAACTCGAACCCTAACCCAAACTCGAACCCGAACTCGAACCCGAACTCGAAGCCGAACTCGAAGCCGAACTCGAACCCTAACCCTAACCAGTTTAGAGGGCAAAAACGAGCTATTATCCAAATAAAATTGAATTGCTTTTCGATAGATTCGGAATGAGAAACCATCGAAAAGCAAATGAGTATTCAAATACTAAATTCTGAAAATATACGTTCAGTTAGAGTCAACCGACTTCTCAACCGAGTCGTCAGCCGACTTGGCAGCGAACAGGTCAACCCAGCCGTCAACCGACTTCTCAACCGAGTCGTAAGTCGACTGGAGAGCCAACAGGTCAACGCAGCGGTCAACCGAGTCATAAGTCGACGCTGCTCGTTTTGTTTCAAGGTCGGACATAATATACATTCTTGTAATTCACCACTTCTGGTCGAATTTCACCAATTATGTAGTTATAATTTTAGCTTATTAAGTAATATGGATTTTAAAAACTGGCTAAATGATTATTCAATAATAAGAAAATCCTTAATAAAGACATATGCTATCAAATATTGTAGAGCTTTATGCTCATCAAATATGGTAACTTGTATTGAATTAATCTATAGAAGATTTATAGATATATCAAATTTAGGAATAGAATTTCTAAATCCGCAACAATTAGATAATCTAACAAATACTCAAAGGAACATTGCTGTAGATGTAGATAATGAAAATTGTGAAAATTGTGAAAATAGTGAAAATAGTGAAAATGGTGAATGTAATGTTTGTTATGAAAAATTTGAAAAAAAAAAATTTGTAAAATTAAATTGTAAACATGAATTTTGTAAAGGTTGTATAAACCAAATATTAAAAAAGCAAGATGTAATTCCTCGATGTCCATATTGTAGAACTCGCATTATACCAAGGAAAAATGTTCCGAACCAACAGGTTCGTTAACGAACCCTAACCCTAACCCTAACCCCCGACTTTAGAAGTCAGAAATTAAGTGACTTTTTGAATTTGGTTAACGTTCATCAAGTCATTTTTTTTCTCTTGAAATTTACACGTACAACCAGGTAGGACTGTCCTGGAGACTGCCCGATCCGCAGCGATGCCAGACGATCGTCGATCGCTCGATGGCTTCTCCAGGACAGTCCTGGAGATGCTCGAGATAGGATCTGAGCTGTACGTAGCTCTTCGGTAGCTCGTCAGCGAAGTCAGAGTGAACCCTACCTACCTCTTCTCCCTTCGGGAGGACAAGGAACGAATGTACCACTCTAAGCGCTGACAAGGAACGAATGTAACCACTCTTAGCGCTGACAAGGAACGAATGTAACCAATATATATATTAATTTTAAAAGAACTTAAAGAGCTTTAAGTAGTTTTTCAAATACTTTAATTCCCTTTGTTAGTTTGTTGAATTTGCTGAATTTGCTGAATTTGCTGAATTTGCTGAATTTGCTGAATTTGGTTTCCATCGGTTTCCATTTTCAGCGTGGATTATATGTTCAGGCTAATAATATGTTTGTCATAATTATATTTTCTATTCGTTCCATGGTGACAATAGTTCTTCAAACAATATATATTATTTTTTAAAAGAACTTAAAGAGCTTTAAGTAGTTTTTGAAATACTTTAATTCTATTTATTAGGTGTAATAGACCGTGAAAAATAAGGTATTTTTTTAGTTTATAATAAGATTATGGTGTAAAAAAAAAATTGAAAAGTATTTGAAAAATTAATATCATTTAAATTAGTTTATAAAGGAATTAAAGTGTCTAAAAATGGCAATAAAGAGTGTAATGATTGCAAACCTCGCAAGCAAGTTTAGCCAAAAGCATATAGTAGATGTATTTTGGAAACAAAACATCGCAAAAGTAAATAGAATAACTTTAATTCCTTTTATTAAAAATGGAGAAATTTATAATATAGCTTACCTGACTATTTTGGAGTGGTGCGATAACGAAGCAGCTTACAACTTTATTCAGAGTTTAAAGAATCCAAATAGAGAAACTCGAATATATCTGCGTCCCTTCGGGATCCCAGAAAGCCACGATGACGAGTGGTGGGCAGTCCAATTAAATACTCATAACAATGGGGATATTTGTGCAGGAACTTATACAGTTTTATTTGAACCAGAATATTTTGTAAAGGAGGAGATAAATTTTAATCAACCAATTTACTGGTATCCAAAAAGTAACCGCAATGTAACTCTAAGAGCACACCAATTAGGTTTTAATAAAATAGAAGAAAATTCAAGTTATGATGAATTAGAAACCATATCCATTATCCCAATGTCTCCTTTCCCTTCGGGAGAAGAGCCAAACGTTTCATTTGTGCAATAGGAACTGTAGATAAATTAGTAGTAGTATATTTGAATATTGTAATTTAATTGTTTTTATAAGGCTTCCCCCGAAGGGAACATTCAATGCGTGCGGTATGCTGCGCAACCCACAGAAATAAATTGTTTGGAATTTTCTTTTTTTTTAACGTTTGGCTCTTCGGTGGATTTGTCACTCATTTCTTTAATTTGTCACTCATTTCTGTGAATAGTGTGATATTGAAACCAGACTTGGTTTATACTGGAAATAATATTATTTTAATAAGGAATTAACAGCTTTTTACACCTTTGGACTATCTATAGTGCTATCTACAGTGCTAACTACAGTGCTACCTACATAATACCTACATAATATCTACAGTGCTATCTACATAATACCTATATAATACATAAATAATACCTAAATAATATCTACAGTGCTACCTACATAATACCTACATAATACCTACATAATACCTACAGTGCTACCTACATAATACCTACAGTGCTACCTACATAATACCTACAGTGCTACCTACATAATACCTACAGTGCTACCTACATAATACCTACATAATACCTACAGTGCTACCTACATAATTCCTACAGTGCTACCTACAGTGCTACCTACCGAGCTACCTACCGAGCTACCTACCTGACACTATTTAATCCCAAAATAAAGAATAAATGAGACACCTAATTTGTGACTCATTTCTTAATTTGTTACTCATTTCTTGGATACTATTTGACTTAAATGGTATATTTTATATTGAAACTTAGTTGGCTTAATTTTGACCTAAAATATAGGTAAATTTGTAATAAAGGGGGCAAACCGCCTCTTTTTGATACTGTGCCTCTCTATATAAAAAAAATTGAAAACATTATAAATGTTAAAAGGTGTAAAATAATCATTACACTAAAACAGTAAAAAAATTTAATTTATTCGGGTCGTTTGGCAGCACCTTTGGAAAGGTGGATAATTTAGAACTATAGCTACTGACACTCTAAAATCTGTTTACTAATATCTCTTTTAATATTTTGAATTTTATTAACATATTTTTCTAATGTTATAGGATTCAATTCAGCATCTGGATCCTTCTTAAATCCTCGCATCTCAAACTTGAATACATCAACAGGATTAGTCTGACCAATACGATGACATCTGGCAATAGCTTGATCTTCAACAAATGGATTCCAATGTGGAGAAATAAAATATATTTCAGAGAAATTTTGCTGTAAATTTAAACCTTCACATCCAGTTTGAATTTGAATAATAAGGGCATCTTTAGGTTCAGAAAGTTTGGCCAAATTTTGCCCTCCAGCATTTCGTCCATCATAAGTTCCCACCTTCTGCATTCCCCCTTCTTTTAACCTTTTTACAATAAAATCAATTTCACTTTGAAATTGACAAAATACAATTTTGCCTTTTCCATTATCTTTGCGTTGAAGTAGTAATTCAATAACAGCATCTAACTTACTGGAGTATTTAAGTGCTTCTAAAGCTTCTGGTTGAATCCACCCTAAGTGACAAAACTGCTCCATATTTTTACGCATTAAATCAGGCATAATACAGCTTTGTCTCGCCCTAAGTAGAGCAGTTAAAACTCCCGCTTTCCCAAATACTTCAGCAAGTTTCTTACGTTTTAAACCCGAAACATGAGTTTGATTGGGAAGTAAAGAATGAATTTCTTCGGCAAGCATCATTTCTTTATTATTCTTCCATTCAACAATACAATGTTCTTTGTTTACAGGAGGTAAATTAATTCCAACTTGAACTTTTGTTCTACGAAGAACGAAATTTCTACCTATAATTTGTAAATTATTAGGGTCCATATAAAAGGAAGATTTCATGCCAACAGCAGAGCATAGATTGTAGAAATCTTGTTTTCTATTTTGAACAGGAGTGCCAGTAACGAGCCAACGTATTCTGGCTCTAATTTGCTTACAACTTTTGAAACGAGATGTAGATGAGTTACGCAAATGATGAGCCTCATCAAATATTACTCTATTCCAAAAAATATTTTTAAGTAAACAATCCTTTTTTAAAAGTATATTATATGTGGTTAAAACAATTGGAGAGGCATTCAGAATTTCTTGAGTAATTAATTTCTTTTTATTACCATAAAATAAAAGTGCCTTATGACCAGATGTATTATAAATTTCGCGAAACCATTGTTGAAGCAATACGGGAGGAACAACAATTAAAGTATGTGGTAAATAATTTGTTATCATTGTGCCAATCATCATAATTGTTTTTCCTAATCCCATTTCATCAGCAATAAAACCACCTCTTGTATTACCAGGTGGATCAGCGCGAAGTTCATTTTCTATACACCACTTTACACCATCATATTGATATTGTTTAAAATTGAATTTTGCTTTTTCAAGTAAATATTGGAAACGAACCATACGTTGGTTTAAAAGTGATTCTAAGGACATTTTATTAACAACTTGAAGAAAATTTGATAAATTAAATTAAACCTATCAACAATTTATTAAAAAATTTCAATTTTTTTAAAAAATAATTTTTATTTATATAACTAAAAATTTTATTTATTTAGTTCCCATAGAATATTAACCAGTAAATTAAATTTATATGTAATATTATAAAATTTTAGGTTTTATAAATTTTATAATATTACATATTATAAAAAAAAATTGAAATACTTTTTAATATTTAATAAAAATTATATAAAAAGTTTTCAAGTTACTTCATAAAGTTTTCCAATGTCACAACAAGTCATTTCTCAAGAATGCCCAATCTGTATGGAGATAATTGATGGACATAACAACAGAGTAGTGACTGAGTGTGGACATACTTTCCATTGTTCATGTTTAATGCAAAATGCTTCTCATAATGGGTTTGGTTGTCCTTATTGCCGTTTCAAATTAGCAGAAGAAACGGAGGATAATGATTTAGAAGATGATGATGAGGAGTGGGTTGATGATGATGAAAATGAAGAATTCTCTATATTTGGAGAAGATGCATTAACTTCATTTAGAATGTTCCATCAACGAATTAATGGTGAAGAAGTAGAAGAAGAATCGGAAACTTTATCTACCACCTCTGACAGCAGCGCTGTAGAGGAAGAATCATTATTAATTCCAAATGTAACTTATGTAGCTGAAAAATTATTGGCTCGTGGAATAACTTTTGAAGATTTAGTTAAAAATATACTATTTCTTGAGCATAGTAATTTTGGAGCGTATTATGGGAATTACGAACGAAGGTCCTCTCAAGTTTATGGTCAGTTTAGAGCTATAATAACACAATATGTGCCCCCACAGGAAGTGGATACAAGTGATACTACTGAGGCAATAACACTTAGTTTAAATGAACCAATATCTATTATTCAAAATACAAATATAGAACCAGAATCAGTAGTTCTTCCCTTAATTGCAGAATCCAAAACAATAGCAGAGCATAAGCACAGAGAATTCTTAATAAATTAAGTTAGTTAGTGTAAAATTATAAATATTAAAATAAACAATTTAATAATATTTAATTACAACGAATAAATAAAAAGATATTAGCATTCGCTAATTTCTTTTTTTACTTTTTTATATATATCTAAAAAAAAATTGAAATACTTATTTTATTTTGTTAGTATTATTAAATAATCATAAGTCAATCTAAATAAAAATTAAAAATGTTTAATCCTGAATTCAAATATTTATTAGCCCAAGAAGCTGATAATGCTGAAGAAATTCAAAATACTGATAATCATATTTGGGCAGCAATATTGGTATGTGGTTTAAATTTCTTAATATTAGGAACATTATTTTATATTTCCTTGAAATTATTATGTATATTTGGGTTATATTTAAAATTAATTTGTATATATTTGTGGAACACACTTACACCAAGGAATCAGGTGTTGGAATTATTAGCAATATTTACAACCATTTTGGCTATAATATTAATGAATTATACATTTTATAAAATGGATGAACATAAAAACAAGAGATTTATAAAATTAAAAGAAGATATCAGGGCTACCCAAGGGAAGGGAGAGTCCCCCCATGCCCAAATGGATTAAAGAACTTGAGTTAGAAAATCAGATTGGACTCCAGAAGGGAAGGTTGTTAAAAATATGAATCAATAAATTAAAAAAAAAGGAAAACTAAAATAGAATATATTATTTATAGGGAAAAGTAGTCAATAATTAAGAAAAATATAATTTATTTTGTAATAAATAATTTTATTAACTAACAAAAGAAAAAAATTGAAAACTTTTTTCTTTTGTTAGTTATTAGAAGCTCAATTATATCTTCAACTATTAAAAATGTTTTCAAATTATAATACCCAAAATTTTGGTTATTCAATTAAAATAAATTCTGTCAAGAATAAAAAAATAACGAATATAGTAATTAGTCCATTAATAACGCATTCTCCCTTTAATATACCAGGGTGTCCAAAATATATAAGCATAGAAAATATAAATAAAATAAACAATTTATTTATATTAAAAAAATTAGAACATGAATATGATGATTTTCTTGAAAAAAAGTTTCAAATTTTAATGCTTCTAAATTCAATAGATGAAATAATAGAAATTAGGGATGTAATAATTAGACGAATCTATGTGATAAAAAGATTACAAAGAAATAAAATAATAATAAATTATTAAAATTATTTTTACCTTAAAATTTCATTTGAATAAAATTATATTGCATTTATAAAAAATTGAATTAATTTTAATAAGCTAACAAACTATATATACATATTTATATAATCGTACCCTTTTAATAGAAATGCCAATAATAACCAGAAATAATCTTGTAAAATATTTAAAATCAATAGATAAAAATGAGGTTCAAAATAATTCAACTAATCTTTTACAAAAAAAAGTAAAAAAAAATTTAGATAATCTTCTTAATTGGTTTATTCATGTAGTAATGGAAGGGTTAGCAGAAGCAGAAAAAAATAGAAATAGAAAGATCAAACTACAATCATTAATAAAAAAATCATCGCCTATTTTAAAGAAAAAATTCGAATCTGAAATTAGAACTATTCATTTTGATAATATACGCCGTACAACCGAATTATTATATTTAATTGAGCAATATTTACCCGAGGTGAAAGACCTGGATTCAGAAATGCCAATATTTATAAAGACACTGTATGAAAAGATTCAAACTCTTTATCAGGAGATTGATACTATGTTTAATAAGCCAGTAACTAAGGAAGAATATAAAGCTGTCAATGTATTAATTGGCACTCTTAATGATTTAGAAAAAATGGTTATTTCTTTACTTCCAAAAGAATTGCCTTTAAAGCGTAAACGCAAAATAGTAGATTATACAGGAATGGATAGTATTGAACCAATAAACGAAAATGAAAGTTTTAAAAATATTTGGACTGATGAAACCATTAATAAAGATCCAGATTATGATCCAAGCGAAGAATCGGAAGAAGAAGAAGAGGAAGACGAAGTAAATATTTTAAAGTATAAAAATAGTTTGAATTTAATTAAAGAAAAAAAATTATTAGAGGTAGGAGCAAAATCAGATAAAAAAACAGAATATAAAGTTTTTAAGACGGGAAATCATTCAAGATTTGTTTATAATGAGGAATTCTAAAAATCTATAAATAGCACATTTAATTTAATAATTATTGATTTTTTTTATGGAAAAATAAATCCATTCAAGAAAAATCATCCACAACCATAATTCTCCCAAGTATTTATTATATGGAATTTGTCCAAATCTTTTAATCATTTTATATATATTTTTTAAAAAAAAAAAAAAAAAAAAATATTTTTTTTTTTTTTAAAAAATATATTATCCAAATACATTTTCTTGTGCGTATTTTAAATATAAAAATCCATCAGGATCTTTAGAGGTTTCATAAATTTGTCCAATAATAGAAGAACATGAAATAATTTTGTTATTAACAAATAGAAAAATACTTTGTTCTGGTTTTAAATTGATTCTTTTTCTAATTAAATAAATAAATTGTCCCATAGTAAGGTCATTTGGAACAAGATATTTTTTTTTGTCAATATTGGGTAAATTATTTTGGATTTTTGATTTTTCACAAATAATTGGAATCCTGTCCGGATATTTAAGTAAAACACGGGAGGATTCTTGTAATCTATTTGTAAAAGAATGTTGGCATTTAAAATCAGAATTATCGGTTAAATAAAAAGTCATAATTTTTATAACTTATAAAAATATTTTTAATTCAAAATTTAATATTAATAATATTTATTTTGAAGTATAATTTTTGTTCTTTCTTGGTAAGTAAATTAGTTAACTAGTTCTGTGTGATGCCCAGGGCGCCCCGATTGTTAGTTTGGTTCCGCCTTTGGAAAGGTGGATTTTATAGAATGAATTTTATAGAATGAATTTTATCTACCCAATATTTTAATGTAATTTTGTCATAATTAAAATTCATAAATTTAAATTTATTTAATGTATCTTTTAACAATTCTTCTGTAATATCACTCCATTCATTAACAATCAAAACTGGTAAATTTTCGTATAATGAATCTAAACACGATTTTTTAACAATAACAGCACAACCTAATATCAAAGCTTCCCAAGTTCTATGACAATCTAAGCCATTACCGTGAGGAGATAAAACAAAACTATACTTAGATTGATTTTTCCAAGTTTCTTCAATTTGTATTTTATTTGGTTCATAAAATACTAAATTTTGATTAATTTTTTGAATTGCCCTTTTTCTGGGATTTCCAAAACTTTCATAAAATGAAAAATGAAAATTAGAATAACATTTATTAATTCTTTCGTAGAAAGGAAGTGAATTGTCACGTATTGATTCCATTAAAAATTCTTGGTTTTTTATAGTAATATTTTTCCATATAGCATCACAATGAAAATTTACCCCAATTGGAATTAATTCTATTTTTGTAGGAATTATAACATTACAATTTGTGCTATATATTTTTACAATTTTATTATTATTTATAATATTTATAAAATTAGTTTCGTTAATAATATCAAATGGGAAAGTAAAATCTCCATCTCCAATAACAAGTATTATTTTACAAGAAATTTTATCTAAAAAATGAATAAATTCATTAATTTTTTCCATTTTCACAAATACACATGAATAATCTTTTCCATAATTTATCAATTTATTCCAATCAATAATTAATTCGTATGGACTAATATAATTTATTATATTATTATCGTCGCATGCTTTCATTAATCCTATAGAACAAATATATTTAGCATTATCTATATCCTTAATTTCATTTGGAAACATATTATATTTATAAGTATAGTTTATTTAAGTTATTTTTATTATTTATTTGGAGCAACGCATAAATGATAAAAAATCGGAAATCTCAGCATAATATTTTTAACCAATTTTAATTAGATTGGAAATAAATTTATACCATGGTGCTTCTTTAATAAAAAGGCCCCAGTTAGCAGTAAAAATAAGAATAAATCCAAATATATAAAATAAAAAAGATGTTTCTTTACTAATTTGGTTTTTACCAGCAAAGGGTGGATGAAAATGATAAATAAGTAAAATAGCCATAGAAATAATAAAAATAAATTCTGTTCTTTCTTTCAAATATAAAAATTTAGAATCTAAAATTTGAGCATTAGGATTATTTATATGTGTATGAGAAATAATTAAATCACCGATGGTAGAAATAATAAATAAAATTTTAATGAAAATAATAAAAAATATAAAATATTCTAAAAAAGTTGAAAATTCAAACTTCATATAATATAATAAAAGTTTAAAAACTTTATAAATTTGTTAGTTTGTTCGATCTAAATGTTGTGTAGAATAACTAAAATTATTAATAGCTTCATTAATTACATTAGCTCTGAAGTTTTTTCTACAACGATAACATTGCCTAAAGGCTCCTCCATCATTCATTAATGATTTAGATTGTAAATTTTTACAATAAATACAAATAGGACTATATTGAATATTTCCACTATAAGTATTAGGATGAATATGATGTATTTTATAGGCTTCGTCTAAAGGAGTATAATTCATAATATATATATAATGGGTTTAAAAAAAATGCTTATGAAATAACAAAATAAAGTTTCTTAAAACAATATATAATGCCCTGTTCAACAACATGTATGGTAGCTTTAGCGTTAATAATAGGAAAGATCTATTTTCATAATGTAACTATAAAAAGTAAAATTGTTGAAGAATATAAAAAGCAATTACCATCAAATTTACAAAATTTATATGAAAAAATAACGGATGAAAGATTGCGTTTAAATTACTATGGATATAGTTTAGGATTAATTTTATCCATAATTATTATTTTATATAATTACTCTCTTAAAAGAAATAAACTAACAAATACAAGTTTAGTTTGTTTAGTTATTGTTGTTAGTTTCTTTACAAATTATTTCTATTATATTTTAAGCCCAAAATCAACGTATATGTTAGATCATATAAATTCCCCTGAACAAACAAAAGCTTGGTTAGCAATGTATAGAAAAATGCAATTTAATTATCATTTTGGATTTGTAATCGGAATTATAGCAGTTGGATTATTGGCATTCGCTTTTAGGTGTTAGAAGGCCTTAGAAAAATTAAGTGATAAAAATTGAAAGAAATAACATAGATGTAAATAAATATTTCATTTTCTTTTTTTACAAGTTTTATTTTTTTTATTTTTTATTGCTTTTACACTTTTTTTTGGTATAAAATCAGTTTTATATTTACTAAAAAAAAATCTGGAATAAATAGGTTGGTTTTTTATTGTAAATTTTTTTAATATTGAATTTAATTCAATTTGTCTTTCATCATTATTCATCTTTAAATTAAAATTAGAATCTGAATTAAAATCTAATAGGTATAAGGAAAAAATATATCTATGTAATCCTGACCCTTTTGGAGGGTGAGGATTATAATAATCTAAAATAGGATAACCTTTATCAAAATAATTTCCAGGTATTTGGGTTACAATCCAATGAATAAAATTTCCTCCAACAGCATCAGGGTCATACATTATTAAAATATATTTTTTTTTATTATCTAAACCAAATAAATTAACAATAGGTTTAGTTTGAGAATCAAGTGTTTTTATAAATTGCCCCTCTACATTTTTATTTTTATTGTAAATAATATTCATTTATAAAATATAAATATATTTATTTACAATAAAAATAAAAAGTTTTTTAGAAAAATAACTTAAAGATACAATATATATATTTATATGTCCGTGGGTAGATTCCCATTTGGACTTTTAAGGGTGAAAAAGTAAGATTAAGGATAATTAAATCGGTTTTACCAACGCATACCCTTCGGGTATTATGCCTCTACCCGAAGGGTAAGCCCAGATTAGACCCGAAGGGTAAGTTGCTTCCCCTTCGGGTAGAGAGTAATTTACCCTTGGGGTATGAATAAATTCAAATAAATAGCAGATTGGGGAAGAGGGAACCCGTTTGGCTCATAACCAAAAAATCGTCTGATCGAAACAGACATCTGCTATACATGCTTCGGTAGCTCAGTTGGTTAGAGCATTTTGCTGTTCGTCGTAATAACCAGTCTAACAAAAAGGTCCTAGGTTCGATTCCTAGTCGGAGCGATTTTATCAATATAATTATAGTAAAATATTTATATTGATTGTTTAATTTTATATTGTAATTATATATAAAATGCCAAAATCAAAACGCCATTATAGAAAATCAAGAAAACTTCGCAAATCAAGAAAGGATCGTTCTCTGCGTAATTATTCGTCTTTAGGATTCAAAAGAGATTTGAATACAGTAAAAGCACGTGGGCTATCCCCAAAAGATAATTTGCCTTGTTCAATGTGTGATCGTCAATTTCCTCGTGAGTCTATGTTTATACCATTATCTTGTCTAAAAAAAAATCAAGATAGAGCACATAGAATTTGTGAAGATTGTTGGTGGGATCCAAAAATGGGATTTGCAAGAGAAGATGCACCCCATGATTGCCCAGGATGTAAAAGACACTTACCATTAAATCCTCCTATAAAATCTAAACCAGAAGAAATCATTGTTATTTCTGATTCTACCGATTAAATAATTGATATATAATGTAAAATTATAATAATCACTTTTACAAAATATTTAGCTTGGTAAATTTATATTTTTACTGAAAATCAATAAAAATATACAAAATTAATTTTTATCTTTTTATTATTGAAACATTTTAATACATTCCCATAATTTAGCCGATTCATCCAAAGTAAAAGCACCTCTCTTTTGAGCCAAATTTAAAAATGTAACAATTAATTGTAAAGCATCCTGTTGTGTTTTTAGTGGAATATCAACAAGTCTAACCTGCTTCTTTTCTCCTCCAGGGCCTGGTAATTGTGTTGTGGATTCAGATTCCATTTTTGTAATATAATTTATATTATTATTTTTAAATACTTATTTATATAAATACTTTGTTTTCAAATCCACATATAAAAAAAATCTTTAACCTTTGAATCAAGTTTCGTGAAAAAAATTGATTTAAATAAATAACTTAAAGATTTTAATATAATTAGTTCACACTGATTTCAATAATGACAAGTATAAATCAAGTAAATGAAATAAAAGAAAATATGAATTTACCAAATATTTCTATATGTGTTTGTTTACCAGTTATTGATTTTACAACTATCCGTTTTCATAATGATAAAATTCCAACTCCAATTAAAATATTTAATGAGAATGAAGCCGATTATAAGTTTGGAATAATAGAAATAAAAATTCACACAGAAATTCCAATTACATCTAAGCATATTCATTTGTTCTTTAATATAGATGCATCCGGCTCAATGAGTGATATTTGTAGTAATGGAAGATCAAAAATGGCACATATTCATCACACTTTAGAAAATATGTTAAGAATCTTTCATGAAAAGAAAGAATGTAATATATCTATACATCTTCAAGCATTTGATAATTCCATTAAAACAATTATAAGCAATGTCCCTGATATTCGTGAATCAGATATAGAATTCCTAACACATTTGGTGCGTAAAATTAGGCCAGGTGGTTCAACAAATATTGAATTGGCACTACAAAAAGCGAAAGAAAATTTAATGGATTATTATACAATAAATCCAGAACATGAAATAGTTCATATATTTCTTACAGATGGAGATATTACCGATGGTTCAAGAAATTATGAAACATTGCTTGAATTAGTTCCAAAAAATTGTTCAAATATATTTATAGGTTATGGAACAAACCATGATTCAAAATTATTGTCACATTTATCAAGTAAGAAAGGTGATGATTATAGATTCATTGATGCGTTTGAAAAAGCAGGTCTGGTTTATGGAGAAGTAATTCATGGGATTCTTTATAAAGCAATAGAAGATGTAACTTTAACAGCACACAATGGTGAACTTTATGATTATCAAACTAACACTTGGAAAAATTCAATTGAAATTGGTAATTTATTAAGTGAGCAAATGAAAATATATCACATTCGATCAAAAGAAATATATAATTGTTATGTAAATGTTTATGGAAAAACAATATTAAAAACAAGTCAATTTCAAAATGTAGATATTTATGAAACGCAAGCATGTATAATTCCTAATAGAAATTTGCCTTCAATAGATAATATGAATAAAAATATAACAAATGATTTAAGTATATATATGTTTAGACAATTAACTCAAGAACTACTTTATAAAGCAAGAAAAATTTCTGAAAAATTTAATAATATAAACCCAAGTATACTTCCATTAAAATCCAATGACTCAAAAAATAATGGAGAATTAAATATTGAAAACATTATTGAAGCAATAAATGAAGAAAAAAGAAATATAAAAAAGGAATTAAATGAATTCCATAAAAATATGATTCATTTTATGAAGGAAAAAGAATTAGAAAATAATCCAATTTTAAAAATGTTGTGTGATGATATTTATATAGCTTATAAAACAACAGGCACCTTATTTGGAACAATGTACACATGTGCAAGACAAACATCTAATGGACGACAACAAACTTATATGTGTTCAACACTTTACACCGATCAAGAATATAATGATTTATATCAATCTCCATGTAATAATAGTGTATTTCCAATTATTAGAAGAATGGGTTTACAAAGACAGACAAATTTACCCATGGTTAACTTTTCCAATGAATTAACGATGGATGTCCCAGAAGATGACGATATAGATAATTATATGCCAAGCAAAGATTTCTTGTCTCCATTTTCAAGTGATGGAGTAGTTACATTAATGAGAGAAGTAAGTGGAATACCTTCCATCGGACGTATTCATACATTAACTAATGAAGAAGAGTATTAAAGAGTTATAAAAAATTAATTAAATAATTAAATAATTTTTTATTGTAAAATAATCATTAAAAAAATTATAAATTCCATAATTGTTTCCAAGGTAAACTAACAGAATTATCGCCTTTAATATTAAGGTTAAAAGGACAGCTAAAATCAGCTTTAGAATTGAATACAACACATGGATTACAAGGGCTTTTAATAAAACTAAATCCGGGCATTTCTTTAGGAATATCTTCGGGTTTTATTACAGTTGTAGTGGAATTCATAAAACCATTCCATAAATTCATTCCAGTATAAACTTTTTTTTCCATATGTGAATTATTAACTGAATTAGTAGAACATTTTATAATATTATGAACATTTTTTGGCATTCCATCAGAAACTCCAAGATCTCCCCCATATAATAAAAATTGGCCTTCTTTAGTATTCCAAGCTAATAATTGTCTTATTGCATTTTTATTATATATTGACATAGCATAATTGAGAGCGTATTGAGGGTCAATTTTAATAATAGGGTTTTCCCAAACTTTTTCAATATATAAGTTTTTTAAGTCATCAGGCCAATCCCAATATCCAGTATGTAAATATTTTTCTGCTTCATCAGGAGTGACTTGTTTTTGTAATTGTTCTAAATTGAATTGAATAATGTTTTTCTTCATTGTAGATTGATAAATATTAAATCTTTTAATTAAATCAGTAGACCAAGGAATATAATTTTGATAGTAATTTTGAAATCCAAAGATAGAATTTTTGGTGAATGAATTAAATAAAATTAGGATAATAACTAACAATGTAAAAATAAAAATGATATAATTATATTTCATAATAAAATAAGATTATAAAATAATTTATATGATGAACTGTTCGACACTCAAATGGGAAAAACGCCATAAAATAATAAATACAATAGCAAGTCCAACTGCTAAATTAATATTATACATTCCAGCAAGAAAAATAAAGGCAATAAGAATTAAGTTTCCTAAAATCGTATTAAACAAACTAATAAAAAGTTGAGGAACTGCAAACATAACAACCCATAAAACAATTAACAATGTAATCAATCCCACAACCAAGTTTACATTTTTACGAGAAAATAAATCTTTAATAGAGAATTCCATTTATATATTATAAAATTAAAAAAAATTGAACGCAAACCACTTAAAAAGAGTTTATATTATAATATTAGAATATGAATAGATTACATATTATAAATTTTATTAATCCATCGTGGTATAGACAGATAAATGAATTTTTAGATGAACATCCTTCATTTAATAAATTAATTCCAATTGTAGCATTAGATGAGTATCCAAATGGGTTTAATAAAAATCCTCACGAGGATGATAAAGATGCTCCAAGAAATATATTTGAAACAATATTATATGGATTAGCTTTTGCGGGTGCAGATATAGATTATGGAAAATCCCAATATTTATTGATGCTTAATTATTTTAGAAAATGTGATGTATTTATGGAAGATATGGATATGCCAGATGATGCACAACCTGAAAAAATTCCAATTTATAAGGCACTTGTAAATAAACTTCTGGAAGAAGAAATAATTGTTAATGAATTAAAATATACTCCAAAACATATGGAAATTATTGAAAGTGTGGAAGGAATGACAGAAAGCACAATTACCCTTTTACATTTATTGTATGATGAAGTTACAAGTGATAGATGTCTTCCATATGGAGATAAACAATTTAAAAGAGGAATGACAATGTTTTACGATTTAAAAAATCCGACAAAAGAAGAATTAAAGGCAATAACAGATACGTGGACAAATAAAAAAGTAGGATTAATGTTTATTGTTCAATTCGCCCATTATTCAGAATTTGTCTAAAAATAATTAGAAAAATCAAAAAAATGATTTTAAAAAATAAAATAAATTAAAATAAAAAATAAAATAAAATCAAAAAAAATAAATTTAAAAATATTTTTTTTTTTTTTTACACCTATCCTCATTTCAAAAGCCTATATGAAATGCGTTTGAAATGAGAAATTTTATATTTAAAATAATACATATGGATGGAGCAGATGCTGTTAATTACATTTTACAAAATAATATTGAAGGCTGTTTTATTGAATGTGGCGTTTTAAGTGGAGACTTTGAATATATCTGGATAAAAGAGTTACAGAAAAATAATTCAGTTCGTGATATATATTTATATGATACATTTAGAGGATTAGTAGAACCATCGGATTATGATTATACTTGTAATAATGCTAAATTATTTAAGATGAATAAAGAAGAGGTTTATAACACATGGAAAAGTCAAATCATTGATGAAAAAATAAATGGATGGTGTTATTGTCCTTTAGAAAAAGTAAAAAATAGATTAGAATCCACAGGTTATAACAAAAATAATTTACATTATGTAATTGGGAATGTTATGGAAACCTTAAAAGATAAAACAAAAATTCCAGAAAAAATAGCAATATTACGATTAGATACGGATTGGTACGAATCAAGTAAATATGAATTGGAACAAATGTATGACAATGTTGTAAGTGGAGGTTTAATAATATTTGATGATTATTATCACTGGGATGGGCAAAGAAGAGCAACAGATGATTTTTTTTCAAGTAGAAATATTAGTTATCATTTTGTAGATTTAGGAAATAATAAAACCGCAGCTATTATTAAAAAATAGTCATTTTTTGCGGGGATTCCCCACAAACCCCAATATTCGTTTGGCTCCCCCTTTGGAAAGGTGGATTTGTTGAATTACTTTCCAGTAGAACCAAATCCTCCTTGACCTCGTAAAGTTGTTGGTCCCAATTCCTCAATACTATTCACTATATTTACATAAATAGGAATTAAAGCAGGAGCACAAATTTGTAGCATTCTTGTGTATTTTTCCATATACCAGTCAAACAGTCTCTCTGATGAATTATCTATATTATAAATACAATCAAACATTCCAATCAAATTTCCCCGATATCCAGCATCAATAATTCCTTGATTATTTGCTAAACGAAGAGGAGTTTTTGATAAACTCGAACGTGCATAAGTATAAAATGGTGTAAAATATGATCTTGAACCATCATATATTTTAGCACAACATTTAACCTTAAAATCAACTTTATTTACAGGAATTGGATTATTTTCCCATCCAATAGAAAAAAAACGCGTTCCATCATCCAAAATATCATTTTTGTTTGAATTCTTAGGTAAATATAAATCAAATCCAGCATCATAAAAATGTGGATCCTCAAGTATTTTTTTATTATGATTTTCTGCAGCTCCTATATATAGTCTTTTTAAATCACCATCATCTTCATCATTAACAAAAATATTAATATACATAATTTTATCATGGGATGATTTATTTTTTAATATTTCTAAAAATAAATTAAAATCGTCATCTACTATAAATTCCATTATTTATTATTAATTTTATTATTTTATCTTTAAGTTATTTATAATTATCACTATAAAGTGGTAATCTATAAAATAAATTTATGAATTCAAATTTATGAATTCAAATTTATAAATGTAAAAATGGTGTAAATCTTCAAGTATGTAAATATAAAAAAAATTAATTACAAACAAAATTTATAAATTACAATGTTCTGACACTGAATTATATATATCTTTATTTTTTACAATAAAATTCTCAATCTCTTTCCGACATAATGCACAACTTGGACCAATATAAATATTATTATGTGCTTTTAACGAACCTTTAATACAATTTCCACAAAACTTGTGATCGCAATTTAATTTTACTATTTCATTACATCTTATACTTTCATAACAAATCGGACATTCTTCTATACATTCTTCTAATTCCTCTGATAATAAAATTGGATAAATATCATATTTTTTTATTTGTGATATATTATATGAAGCATTAAATTCATCTAATAAATTAGTTACTGGCATATCTAAAGCAAAATCATAGCTTTGCAATCCTTGATCAAATCTTAAAAGTCGTGATTCATCCTGTTGTTGCAAACTTCTAAAATGGGCAACTGATATTGGGCTTGGAGTTCTATCAATATACCACGTGAATTGAGAATCATTGTCATTTGAGTTTAAAGTCTCTTCTAAATCACGTGCAAAATATGGGATTTGATCAGAAGTTTGGGAAAACCCTCTAATATCTAGCCAGGGAAGCTGATTATTCTGCTCAGGTAGGTATATATGTGAACTAAAATATAGATACAATAAATTCACAAATGTTTTTTTATTATAATTTGCTTTACTATGTAAAAACTTAACAGCTACTGCCTTTAATTCTCTTAAATTAAATCTTCTGTTTATTATTGTTTTAAATCTTAACTCTATTCCAAGAGGATATTGGGTTATATTATCAACAAATATTATCTTTATTCTTTCATGTAATATATCAATCATTGGGTCATTACATGTGCGAATATCATGACTTCGTAAATTACAAAATGAACAAGACATTTTTTTTTTGCTTAAATAAAAAGTTAATAGAATAATTAAAATAAGTATTTTATTTTAAATATAAATCAATTTTTTTTATCATTAAAAAATAACTATTAAATTAACATTTTTCATATGAATTTCCAATTGTTTTCCATTTGTTAACTGAGACTTTCCAAAACCAAGGATTATCATAAACAATTTTAATTTCCTTTCCAGAAACTAATTTTTTACGTATTTCTTGTGTATTTTCATTACAAAACCATTTGTCAAAATGTACATATACTCGTTTAAATGAGTCGCCTTTCTCGTTTTTTCTTTCCTTTATGTCTATACGACTAATATTTCCAAATTCAAGTTCTTCAAAAACTTGACGAATTATAGATTCATTAATATTTTTAAATACACGGGGTATACAAAGAGAAGGATGGGATTCATGGAGATCTCTAAGATCTATAATAGATTCTGTCATTTGAAATTTAAATTTAAAGAATAATTATTTAAATATTTATATTTTCAATTTTTTTATAATCTTTTCACATTTTACACCTTTGGACAGAAAAAAAATTTTTTAGTGTTAATATTTTTTTTTACACCTTTTTACATTTCAAACCCGATTTTTAATTATTAAATAATATACATTTATGTCCGAGATATTTAGGAAAAAACTATTTTATTTATTTTTAGTTAATCAATATAAAAAATTCTAAATAACTAAAATTGGTAAATATAGTTACAAAAAATGTGATAAAACAATTTTCTCAAAAATCGCACTACGATAAACACTTAACTCGTAAAAACCCTTGTGAAATACAAACTGATAAGATAAAGGCATTTATAGTTATAGACAAGGCAGTTGAAGAAAAATAGATTGAATTAAGCAAAAAAAAATTGAAATATTTTCTATATATTACAAAAAAAATAAATAAATAATTTTAAATAAAAATCATTTTATAACTTGTAAAAAAATGAATTTTAAAAATAAAAACCCAAGTGGAATTCATATTTTCAATTTTCAAACAGATATAGATCAATTTATAAATAACTTAATTGATCATTTTAAAAAAATGTCACTTGAAGAATGTTTGTTTTCAACTGTAGAAGAGGAAGAGGAATATCTGATAAATATTAGTAATAAAAAATCCGCAGAAGAATTACTTGCTGAGCGACGAAGACTTTACATGTTAGGGATATATGACCTGGAAGAAGGAGAAATTTTAGAATAAGTTTTTGTATATAAATTTGCTTTCGTAATTATAATTATATTTTTTTACTGGTTTAATTTTATAAAAATTTTTACTTATTAATAATTATAGGTAGAATTAAAAAAAATTGAAATACTTTATTTAAATAAATATCTTAATATATTTAAATTTTCAATTTAAAGTTTAATTCAATTTACTAAAAAAATGTCTCGCAACGTAAAAAAATCAACTCCTTTAAAAAAATATTGTAAAATATGTTTTGATACAGGAAAAACTCCCGACGAATATCTTTCCCATTTTATTAGAGAAAATCGGGATCCGAATTCAAAAGTAGTTTGTCCAACTTTATTAAACTTGAAATGTAATTATTGCTTTAAAAATGCTCATACGGTTAAATATTGTCCAATGTTGAAAATGGGATGCGGTAATTGCTTTAAAAATGGACATTCAGTAAAATATTGTCCAGTGCTATTGGATAAGTGTGTAGGAACTTTAACTCATCCTATCCAGAAAATAAAAATTGAGGAAAAACATAAAGAAATGTCATCTACCTATAATATTTATTCATGTTTAGATTGCGATTTACCTGAAGAAATTAACAATAATAATGAAGAAATAATAAATGAATTAAAAGAGGAATTTCCTGAGCTAACTAAGCCGCCCCTTATTCGTTTAAAGTCAGAGTCAATCAACTATGTAGCAGCCGTATGTAAGCCATTCGTTCCAAAGTCCGAAGAAATGGCCCCCTTTCCACCAATAAAGCCAAAGCCTATTCCTTGGAATAGCGGAATACCAAAAGCATCAACAATGGATTGGGCATCTTGGGATACAGAATCCGAATCAGAAGAAGAAGAATTTGAGCAACTAACAATAATTAAAAAGAAATAAAAATCAAGTAATCAAGTAATCAAGTAATCAAGTAATCAAGTATAAAGTAATCAAGTAATCAAGTAATAAAGTAATCAAGTAATCAAGTAATAAAGTAATCAAGTAATTAAAGTAATCAAGTGTAAATTAGAAAGAAATAATATTTTGTAATTTGTTCGTTAAACTAATTAATTTAAAATATATAATTTTTTTATCATTTTATGAAAAATTTATATAGTTTAACACCTATAAATGATTTTACATTTAGTTTAAAAATACATGGTGATTACTATAATTATTTATATAATACAATTCAAAAATTAATTAAAACAGCTCATTTAGATTATGAAAGTAATGCAATTATTTTTTCAGCTGAAAATGTGAAACCATTTAAACAATATCTTTTAGAAGAAAAAAACAAAAAATTATCACATTTAAAAAGTATTAAATTAATAGATAATTTATCAAAACAAATTTTTTATTTGAAAAAATTAGGATTTGGTTTTTATGGTTTTGATATAAATGATATACTAACAATAGATGAAACATTTATTTTTTGTAGTGTAGAACATATACTACCGTTATATAATGAATCGTTTATTTTTACCTATCCAATAAACCAACCATATTTTTCAAGTCCAGAATTATTAGAACTAACAAGTTTACCATTTGAAATTAATTATAAATGTAGTTATTATAGTTTAGGATTATTAGTATTATTTTCATTATTAAATATTTATTTGTTAGTTGTTAATGAATTTAAAAGTAAAAAAGAAGTAGAAAAATTATTAGAACCATTATATAATACAAAAATCTATTGGTTTTTAAAAAGATGTTTGGATGATGATATAAATAATAGAAAATTATTGTTGGTGTAAAAATTAATTATCTATATTTATGATATATGTCATTAGCAACTTTTAAAAAAAAATCAATTAATAGTGCATCAAGCGCAACAAAAATATCTGGTAAAGCAACAAATGACTATTGGATATATCAAGGACCTTATGGTAAAAAAGGAAACTTACCATCAGTTATTTTTAATGCGAGCTTAGTAGGTCCAAATGGTAATGTAGGAGGAAATTATTATAATGGTTCAAATTCAGGATTTTCAATCACAGGTCCATATAGAAATATTGGAGGAGTTGGTAAAAATATGAAATTTAGTAAAAGTGCTACTCCTTTTCGTGGTATATATCCAAAAGGATGGGGAGGAAATAGGGGTCGTTATCCAGATGGTCCAAATCAAATCTCATTGAATATAAATCCTGTATTAACAGGTGTTGCAATTCAAAACGCAATAGTGAAACCACCAGTGTTAAGTACAAAAGGTATGTTAGAAAGAAGATTTAGATGGGCATATTCTGGGCAATATCCTAACTACTGGGTTCAACCGGATTATACAGGAAATCAAACTGATAGTGCAAGTCAAGGAGTATATATTCACAAAAAATCGGCTTCAAATTATTGTGAATATGATGTAAATACACCAGAAAAATACGTAGATTATTTTGTTCGTAGTGGTCCAGCTGGATGTCAAACAACCCCGGCTCGTGGTTATACTATGAATATATTACAAGCAAATGCTCCTTATACAAAGACATTACATCAACCAAAAGATTCAAGTGATTATACATTACGTATTCAAAGAAGATGTGAAAATCCAGTTGGTTTCCAAAAACCATTTCCATATTCAGTTCAAACAGGAACGGGTGTTCTTAGAGGGGGTATTAATGTTAATAATGTAGCGAATGCTTGTAATACAAATCCAATTGTGTTGACACCGCCTGATTGGTATACAGGTGCGGCAATATTGAAAGCGGATGGTTCAAAAACAACATTGAAAGATCAGTTAGAAGCTTTAAGAAGAAATGTGTTACCAACTTTACAAGCACAAGTATATAATGATTTATTCTTAAAAGGGACATCAAGGGGATAAAATTTAGATTGTAAGAATTTGTAAAATTTTTAGAATGTAAAATATAAGTATCCATAATAAATGTAAAAAGTAACTTAAAGAGTCTTT
>Ga0114958_10000894_pt1 | contig 24585 bp, 10 predicted proteins | sample C_130208_EF_Meta_FD_89577 | JGI IMG/M metagenome (GOLD analysis project Ga0114958, IMG submission 89577) | Freshwater microbial communities from Lake Croche, Canada to study carbon cycling - C_130208_EF_MetaG | ecosystem: Environmental > Aquatic > Freshwater > Lake | place: Lake Croche, Canada... | reverse complement strand
TTGTAAATCAATACCTTCTGTTGATAAAATAATCGAATCTGGTTGTAATTGTGCAGGATTAATTAATATATTACAATTATCAAGAGGGTTAGATGTACCAGGTGTTAAAGATAATAAATATTATGCTGGTGGTACATACGAATGGGCAGAATATTTAAAATCAATTAATGCATTAGAATTATTTGATATTAATAAAGAATATCCAGTTGGTTCATTATTAATTAGAGAATATAGAAATGAAGATGATCAAGGTCATTTAGCGGTCGTCTATAATAATCAAACTTTGTTACATTGTTATCAAGATGCGGGGATTACGATAGACGATAGTATTAAAACATCGCATAATTGGGATGCTAATGGATATTATGAGTTTGTGTGCGTTGGATGGTTTAAAAATTTATTTTGATATTTAGACCTGAGCGGATTTTAAATGAGCGTTTTTATTTTTTTAATTATTTCAGATGCTGTTAGAATTTCTGCAGTAGGAAAATCCTCTTTTAATCTTTTATTCATTTTATCTACATATTTTTTGAATTCATCAAATGTTTTCATATTAACTATATCATTTGCCCAAAAATGGTTTTTAATTTTATCAAAAGGCTCTTTTTTTAATACCTCTTCAAAATCAGTTTTATATTTACATAAGAGATTCAAATCCCTCACTAGTTTATCCCTGTAATATTGTTCATAGTCTTTTCTTATAAGTATATATACTACATCAGGTGTGAATGGTAATTTATCCTTTCCCTGAAGTCCAACAAATACAATATTTTTAGGGGTGAGGGGTGGGTGATCCATAATATAGAAGGATATAATAAATTAAGTTTTAACCATTTTGCTTTCATTACCACAATGAACACATCCGTAACCAAATAAATGATTTCTTGGTGTTTGATTAAATATTATATCATGAGCAACACATTTAATTTTAACATGGGTATGAACATTTTTATATTCAACTTCAGTATATTCATATTTTTTACCATGTATTTTCTTAGCTTTAACAATAAATTCTTCTTTGGTAGATTTATTTTTATTTGCCATAGAATTAATTCCACATGTTTTACATCCACTTCCATCTAGATGATTACCTAATTTTTGTTCAAATGCACCATGCTTAGGGCAAATTATAGTAATATTATCTCGTTGAGTCTTAATTTCTGTTAATTCATAATCATAATAATCTCCATGAATTAATTCTATTTTATTTAAAAAATCTTCTTTAGTCATTTTAGGTTTAGTACATTCTTTACAACCTGATCCACTTGATATATGATGATTTGGTTTTTGTAGAAATTCTCCATGGGTTTTACATATAATTATAACTGGTTCTGTATTTTTTTCGTATTTAACTTTACTATAATCATACTTATCGCCATGAACTTTCGTTGCATCTTCAATAAATTTTTCAGTTGTATTTTTTTTACTATTTTTTCCACATGCTGTGCATCCTCTTGGTTGGGTATTACTAATATGGCTTCCTGCTTGTTGTTCAAATTCCCCATGATCTTTACATATAATAATTACTTTTATTTTTGCATTTTTGTATTCTACTTTACTATAATCATATTTATCACCGTGAATTTCTTTTGCTTTTTGAATAAATATTTCTGTCATTTTTACTTAGTTAATATATTGACATATGTTTAAATAAAATTTTCAATTTTATGCCTCTGATTACAGTGTTCTACGACTATAATATATTTTATTTACAATATATATTATAATTCTATCTATCATATAACACATAGTACGTTATGATTAAATTAATTAAAGATTATTTCTCTTATTAATGTGATATTCTTTATTATTATCTGAACCAGTACCTAATTTTAAATCACATAACCAATTTCGATAATAATTATCTACTAATTCAACTGAATCATCATGCAATATTATCATATTATCTGGAATTGAACCTTTATGTGCTAACCATACTAATTGATGAACATAATATTTATTACCATTAATACTAAATTGTGAATATTTTCTACCTCTGATTTTATATGGTTTTAATAATTCATCATTTAATTTAATATTACCTTTATCCGATATTTTATATTTTTTTGTTGATTCATCTATATTTAATTCTTTCCAAACTTCTGTATCTGATTCTATGACATTATCATTTTGTTCTTGATTAATAAGTTTATACTTATGACTATAAGCAAATCCATCTGTTTTTAAGGCTCGATCTATTTTTCCTTGTGCTGTATTTATATCTGATTTTATATTCATTCTTTTAACCATAAATTCAACAAGGTCTTTTTTCATTTTAAATTTACCAACTGATTCTTCTTTTAGATTAAAAACTTCAAATATATCAAGAGTTTTATTATTATTTGATATTTTAGTACTTTTAATCTGACCTTTTTTAGAATTATCTTTTATAGACATCCATTGTAAATTTATAATATTATTATTTAATGGATTATCATCTATATGATCAACAGTTTCATTAATCTTTATACTTGGAAAAATAGAATTTAATAATAAATGAGATAATAACAATCCATAACTTTTTTTGTTATGAACTAAATTTATGGATGGATCATAATTATTATTTGATTTAGTACATAATATTTTATTAGTTTTAATATTTTTAACGATACATGAATCACTTGAATTAAGAGGCATAATTTTATAATCAACAAAATTAATTTCTTTACCAATACAGCCATGCCATACATTGTACTTGAATTTTCCATATATTGGATGTTTGGCATCTACGCTTTCAACTATAACGTCTTCTTTGATCTTTTTGAATGGTTCAAATAACAAATCTTCAAATCTATTTTTATATACATTATATTCATCAACCATATCTGGATTAAAATTTTTAAATATAACACGACCATTTTTTAAATGTTCTATAGACAAATCTGAATGTGCAAAAAAGACCAACCTATGAAAATAATAATTGTGTGTTTTATATTTAATATTTTTATAAAAACCATTGGCGCCTTTTATACCCTTACAACCCTCTATGAGTTTTTCATTAATTTTTATCTGACCATCTTTTGATGCAAAAATTATATGATTGTTTATAAGTTCAGGTGGTATTTGTTTAAACTCCATTTGTTTTACTAATACTCTTCATAATATATAATATATTCAATTTCTTATAAAAAATTAAAATTGATTGATTTTAATTTTTTGATATATAAAAATATAATAGTGTGATTTTCTCTAATTGCTGTCCTTTGTACCCTTCCTTTCGGAATATTTCTCATAACTTTTTAATAAAAAGTTAATCGGGAGTAGACTATATCTTAAGCACTTGAAAAACTGGTTAAGTTTCTAGTACCCATTGTCGTTTAGTCGTTGAACCTTATCCATAATCTACCTTTTATCTCTTAATATCGATCTTAGGATCTTGGCTGCGGATTGCCCATCATAGACTGTTAATCTATATCCAATATATTTTTACTGTACCCAAGTTTTATCTTGGCCAGATACTCTTTTCAGATGTATCCTTAGTAATATTGGCTTAAGGGGTTTCCCGAACAATTTGGCAATGTTGCAGTTTTTTGGGAAAAAACTACTAGTATCTGAGTATCTATCATCAAAATGATAGTTGTGACTCTAAATGTTTTGTCTGGTAGTATAGCACAAGTGCTACCAGCATGATACTTTTCAGCTCTATTGAAATTATCATCAAAGCGAGGCCAGCCATGCCCGACATAACGCGAAGTACGTTGTAGTTAAAGGCATAGATGTTGAGGTTGGAGTTTTGCGCTAGGTAGTAGCTGGAGAATGAGCCGCTACCGAGGTTGGCTACACCGGCCGCGCGGCCGAGTGATAGCGCGAGTGTCGCGTTATCAATGCGAGAGAAGTTGCATGTGCCGCTGGGTTGGTGTTCTTCGGGTGTGAGGGCAAATGAATATACGTTAACACCATCGGCGGGTGTGTTGCTGAAGCATTGGTAAGGTTGGACGTAGTTGAAGTAGTCGCCATCACGGACGTTGAAGCGATCGTGGCCGTTGAGTTGGAGGAGGCCAGTTTGGGTGGGGTTTTCGCTGCGGTCGAGTTGGAGACCATAGTTATCCCATTGGTAGACAACGTAGTCAAAGGCGGCTGCACCTTGGTTAAGGGCGGGTGTCGCTTGTAATACATTGCGTGTGCCACCGGCAGCGGCTTCGAATGATGCCGCATCGAGAGAGGCAACGTCAATGGGGAGGAGAGCACCTGTAATTGTTACGTTATCAATATCGAAGATTTGTGTATCAACAACGAGGGCTTTGGCCGCATTGAAGTAAGCCGCATACGCACTTGACATACTGCCAACGTGTGCAACTGTACCATCAGCATTTAGTACAATGTTGTTGGAGCCAATGCTGCACCAGCCGAGGATGAAACGTTTGGTGGCTAGGAGTCTGGCTGATGTTGAGCTTACGGCATCATAGCCTAAGAAACGGAGGCCGGATGTGTAGCGACCGAGTTGTACGTTCCAGAGAATGAATTTGCAAGGGTGGTTGAATGATAGGCGTGTGCGTGTGTTGGTGGATGTGATGGATTCAGATGAGGGGAATTGAACTTGTTCGATGAGGTATTCGTGTGTGGCTTGGGCAAAGCGTTTGCGTTCTTCTTGGTCGAGGTAGACGTAGTCGACCCAGAGAGACGCATACGAGATGCTGGGTTGAGATGACCAAGATGAGGCACCAGCGGCGTAGTTGGAAACAACGAGGTTGTTGAGTGTGTTAATGTCGAATGTGATGCGGACTTCGTGGTATTGGAGGGCAATGAGGGGTAAGCCGAGGCCATCGTGTCTGCAGTGGAAGAATTGGAGAGGGACATTGAGTGTGTAGTTGTTGCCACCGTTGGGTTGTACGGCGAGTTCTGTCATGGCGGGGACATTGCCAACCATTACGGCGTAGCCGCGTTCTTGGCCGATTTTGTGTGTGAGTTCGTACCAGACGTTGAGCCAGTCACCGTATTGTTTGTCAATTTGGGTGCCGCCGATTTCGAGGTAGTAGTCAGAGATTAGCGAGTGGCCGAGGCTTGTTACCCAACCCCAAGAAGGTTGGAAGGATTGGCTATTGACTGTTACAGCGTTGAGTTGGCCGGATGTGAGTACTGCACGGAAGTACATTTTGGTTACGACGTCAGCGTTACGGGTGAGTTGGACTGTAACGTGGCTGCCGAAGTTGCATGAGCCAGTGAAGGTTTGTTCGATGGCTTCAGAGGCGAAGTTTGTGTGTCGTCTGTATACGCACTATTCCCTAAAGTTTCCTAGAGGGGTGGACTATATCTTAAGCTGTCATTGAAATTTAGTTAGAATTTCTCGAGCCCACTCGCATTTAGTCTCTGAACTGCATCCTTAGATCTTACTATAACGATCGTTAGGACTTGGCTGCGGATTGCCCAATCCACACAACTTATTACCATACCCTAGTTTCCTATTCTAGGCCATCAGAAAATTTCTTCTCTGACTTGGTATCGTGTGGCTCTAGTACATGTATATAATTATTCTTTTTGTACTGGTTAAAACTTTTAAATTTTAACCGAGGGTGTTCCCGCAATTTGGGAGTGTCGCAAAATAAATCAGTGATAATTATTCTTTTTAATTTATTTTACTAGCAACTACTTTTAAATAGTTACTTTTTAAGGCCGTCAGTTACAGACTTTAACCTTGAAAACGCTACTACCCTATGGTTTCCCATAGGGGCTAGACTATATCTTAAGCCTAAAATTATTTAGACCCACTGACATTTAGTCGTTGAACTGCATCCATATTATAAAGAATTTAAATTGTTTAAATAATCACTTGCTAATTTAAACTTTTCTTCTAATGTCAATAACTTGCTTGTAAAATATTTTTTATTACCGGATGGATGATTTAATATTGCATATCCTTCTGCTTGATATACATTTGGTCTTGCTTTTAAATATACTAAATACATCGGTAATGTTGAAGTTTTTTTATGAGATTTACTTAAATTAAGTTTATGGTCAAGAGTTAATTTTTTTCCAAAGAAATGATGTTTTTCTCCTTTTTTTGCATCGCTAATTTTTTTCTTAGTATCATCAGTTCTTGGTTTATTAAAATTGTAATTATTTGAACCTAATTTTTTAAGTCGCATTCTTTCACGACTTTCTTCACAATGTGTTTTTCCTTTATTTCCTCCTGATTGAATATTATATCCATTTGGACATATTGAATTATATTTGATTATAAATTCTTTTTCTTTTTCATCTAATTCATTTTCAGGACCTTCATATATTTGTTCTATTGTGAAATTTTCAGGTTTATATTTTTGTATTGCATTTGATAATGCAATACATTTATTTATTTTACAATGCTCTAACCATCTTTTTCTTAATGTTCGTGTTGTTTGACCAACATAACATTTATTATCTGTAATATTTTTAATTAAGTATATTATTCCCATATTTATACAAGTTATATTGATAATTCTTTATAATTTAGGACTTGGCTGCTGATAGCCCATTTATAAACTACTATATTTCGAATCTACGTGAGATATTATAATAGTTTAACATCATTTGTATTTTTACCATACCCAAGTTTTTACTCTTGGCCATTAAATGTATTTCTACCTTAATTTGGTAACAAATGCTTTAGGGGTTCCCAGAACAATTTGACAGTGTCGCAAATAAATTATATTTTATATTATTCTTTTTAATTTATTCACTAGCAACTATAACAACAAAAATGGTGAATTTTTGTGATGGAATACTTAGTGATTTATCCTTGAAATATCCATATATTCAAGGCACGTTGCTTTTCAACCCTTTATTCAAAGGTGATTTGAGGATTACCAGTTAGGTATACATCTTGCTGATGTTCTCTATAGTTTCCTATAGAGCCTGACTATATCTTATGATTCTTAAAAAGAACCCGAATGCCGTTTAGTCGATGAACTGCATTCCTTATTTAATTATACTGTTTAAATAATAAGGAACTTGGCTGCCAATCGCCCATTTAAGATTTTTCAATCTACATCTTTCGATTTTTTACTATACCCAAGTTTTTACTCTTGGCCATTAAGTATATTACTATCTTAACTTAGTATCGAAAGCTTTAGGGTATTCTGGTCAATTTGACATTCTTGCATAACTTCACTGTTATACTAGCAGGTTATATAAAAAATAACTATTTCGAGGTAACTTATACCATTAGTTATTTTTCCAAATATTTACACAGGTTTATTATACAAGGAATATTTGGATCCTTATACACTGCCTACTGTTGGCGCCCAAGAAGATAAAGCACCATACGCTACGAGTTGAACTAGACCACCACCGCCCATTTTTTAGTATATACCTATACTTCAGAAAATATTTTTTCTTCTTTTAACCTCAAATTTAATTAAATTTAATTAAAATTTAATTAGAAACTAAATGTTTTTTTAGAAATATTAATTAATTAATTATGCTACTGTAACTATTTGCGCAGTAACATATAACATTATATCCATGAAAAATGATAAGAGTATTGTTACAATTGCAGAAAATATAATTAGAACATTTAATACTAATTTAATTGTACTATTTTGTATTAAATCTAATGGATCTGTACCAATAAAATATAGCATTGAATAACATATAGCAGTTCCTGCTGTAATTATTGGTGCCAATTCAGCTATCCATAATAAAAATCTAACCCATAGACTTTCTTTTTTTGCTTTTGCATGTTCTTGTGATATTGTACCATTTGCTACACTTTGATCTACTTGATTATTATAAACTTGTGTTGGAGTACTCATATATATATTAAACGTATATATATATTTATTTCTTACTTAAATATTTTTTATCAAATAAGTATAATGTCCACATTTAAAGAAAAAACCACTAAATATTCTTCTTTTGTCAATAATAAAAATAGAAAAAAACAAGCTAATATTCAAGATACCGTTGATATGTGTCATCAAAAAACTATGGAAACATTTAATAAAAAACATTCTAATGTTGATAAATGGAAATCTAGAATTCAAAAATATCAAGAAGATATTGAAAAATTAAATAATGAACCAGCATGTATTGATACTGATTCTAAAAAGAAATTATTTCAAGAAAAAATAGAATTATTAAATAGAAATATTTCTGAAATAGAAAATAATCATAATGAATTAGAATATTTTTACAATACTATGGATATTTTAGTTAATTATTATGATGCTGATCCTCATACTGCTAACAAAGCAAATCTATTAAATGATTATCTTAAAATCACTAATCAAACTAGTAATAAATTATCTCACAATACTATTTTAGAATGCCCTGAATGCAAAACTGAAATGACTGTTCATCAACAAGATGGTTTAATTGTATGTACTTCATGTGGTCGTTCTAATGAAATCTTATTAGATACAGATAAACCTAATTACAAAGAACCAATGCCTTCTAATAAAAACTATACAGCGTATAAAAGAAAAAATCATCTTAATGAAAAAATTAATCAGTTTCAAGCTAAAGAAACTATTGATATACCACCTGAAATATATGAAGAAATTAAAACAGAAATTAAAAAATTACGTCTTGAAAATGATGATATTAATCATAAAGTTATGAGAGATATTCTTAAAAAATTAGGTCATAATAAATATTATGAACATATTACTCATATTATCTGTTTCTTAACATGTAAATTACCAATCACTATTTCACGTGAAGCTGAACATAAAATAGATATGATGTTTGAAGAAATTCAAGAACCTTTTGAAATATTCAAACCTAAAAATCGTAAAAGCTGTTTAAACTACAATTACTTAATGCACAAATTCTTTGAATTATTAGAATTAGATGATTATCTTATTTATTTTCCATTATTAAAAAATCGTGAAAAATTACAAGAAGTTGATATGACTTGGAAAAAAATATGTGAATATTTAAATTGGGAGTATTATGCATCTGTCTGAAAATTGATAATTTTAATTTAAAGATATTAAAACTATTAATTAAAAATGAACGCCTCTGATATATTCAAAACCATCAATCTTAAGCTTAAAAACTATGCTGATCATAAATCTAAGGTAATTGAAGAACGTGTTTATTGGACATGTGTTGATAAAATATTTGAAGCTCAAAATTACGAAGATTATGAATTAGATTCTAATAATAATATTTATGTATCTTATTCTCTAAAAAAAGAAGAATCAATTATTAATCAACCACATGATTCAATTACTGCTCAAATCATATCAGAATATAGAAAAAATCTTAAAAAGAGATTAGTGAAAGATGGATTTTTTGTTAAATATTCTGAAGATGAAATTAAAATATATTTTTCAGAACCAGCTATAACTTTTGATTTTAATGATCTTGAAGATGATATTAATAATACAGAAGAAGAAACTAATCAAAATATAATTATTCAATAATAAATTAAATTGTTATTTTAAAGATAAAATTACTTTTTTTATATATGGGAAAAGGTGATTTTAAATTGGAGATAAGAGGAAATGTTGATTTTTTAACAGATTTTCCACAAGTATCATATTTTGATATAGTATATAAAAGATATACTAATTTTGCAACTGAAATGATATATTTACCGGTTACTGGTTCATTAGAATTTGGGGAACAAATTACATGTATTTTACCTAAAAGTGGAGATTTAATTCATAAAATGTATTTAGCTGCTACATTATCTGAAGTAGCTATTCCAAGAATAACTAATATTTCTGGTCTTGATCGTACAGATCAATCTAATGTATATTCTAATTTTAAAACATTTTTAAATATTATTTATCCAGTTTATCGTGCTATAATAGAAGAACAAGCAAATGTTAATTTTAATATTATAGATATTGTTTCTATTTTTACAACTATCTTATCAAATCCGACATATTCTACATATCCTGGTACAACACCGTATAATAATTTTTATGGATCTAAATTTGATTTTATTCAGCAATTTAATGATGTAACAATGTATGGTACTCCATCATATAATTATAATTTAGCATTTAATTCAATAACAGGTTATTTAAATTTAGGTATGTTTTTATCATTTAATGATTTAACTAAATATTACGATGAATTATTATTTTCAGATACACAAGGTTTTGGTACTATAACAAATTATAATTTTGCATGGCAACATAAAATTGGTAATTTATTAATTAAACAAATTGATTTAGAGATTGGTGGTCAAAAAATAGATCGTCAATTTAGTGATTGGCTCAATATTTGGGCTGAATTAACTATTAATAGTTATTTACAACCTACTTATAATAAAATGATTGGTAATATTGATATATTAACTACATATGATGCTAATACTAAACCTCAATATCAATTATTAATTCCATTACAATTTTTCTTTAATCGTTATTTGGAATGTTCATTACCAATTATATTTTTTAGATATCATGAAGTAAAACTTACTATTACATTAAATGATTTATATAGTATTGCTCAAGTTGATCCTCAATTAACTACTGATAATATTAATATTGATAATTATATTCGTTTAGTAGATGCTCGATTATTAACTGAATATATTTATTTAGATGAAGATGAAAGAATTAAGTTTGCTACGTATTCTCACGAATATTTAATTGATTATGTTCAAGAGTACAATGAAGATATTATTAGTCAAACACAAACAATTAATTATGATTTTTTTAATTCTGTAAAAGCATTGTATTTTTTTATTCGAAGCTATCAATCTCTAAGTTTTCATGATTATAATTATGATTCTAATGTTATTGTTACTGGGACAATTACTAATCAAACAGTTAATAATAAAATAGTACCTATATTTATATTAGATACACAATATTATAATCAATTTACTATTGATAGTACATTAGTTGGACAATGTATCACATTAACTAATAGTAATTTTTACAATCATACTTATACTGTTGTAGCTATTAATAATAACCAATTTCAGTTTAATGGTACATACGAAGGTGATGATACAGCTACTTTAATATATAATTATACTGTTCCTAATGGTAACCAATATAAACAAGGGCCATTAAATAATTTCCAATTATTATTTGAATCATATCCAAGACAAAAAACGCTTGATGGAATTTATTTAAATGAAGTTATACCGTACAAGTGTCATACATGCATACCAAATGATGGTATTTATATGTATAATTTTTCAATGTCTCCAGAAGATTATCAGCCATCTGGATCTTGTAATCATTCTGCATTAAGATATAAAGCGATGATTTTAGCATTAAACGATAATTTTTGGAATTATGCTTCTTTATACAATACAACTAATAATGGTAAGGCTAAACTTACTATCTATGGATTAACTTATAATATATTACGATTATCAAATGGTATGGGGGCTTTGTATTTTTCAGCATAAACTTCGCCTAACAATTTTTTTATTTAAACATAATTTAATTATTATATTAATTAAATTATGGGAGGTGGTATATTACAAATAGCCGCAAATAGTGTCTCTAATTCAATATTCAATGATGTAAATTACAGTTTTTTTAAAATTGTGTATCACAAATACACTTCTTTTACAATAGAAGATTATATATTACCATTATCTAGTTTAAGTGATTTTGGAAAAAAATTGGAAGTTGTTATTCCAAAAGTAGGTGATTTATTAACTGATATTATTTTAAAAGTAGAATTACCACAAGTAAATGGTAATTATGTTTTTTCGGATAGAGATACATATTTAGCTAGTTTGCAAGCACAATATACTTTCGCTACTATGACTGATATTCAACAATATAATGAAAACTTGTATAAAGAAAGTTTAGGAAACGCAATGCAAGTATATTTAATTAGAAACTATAAAGATAATATTAAAGGGACTGTGGGTAATTATCAATTAATGTTACCATTATTAGATTCAACTATGTTTTTGAATCAAGGTATTACACAACCATATTCATTGCAAAAATATTTAAGTAATACATATCCTACTAGTACAGGAACTTCACCAAATTCTACATATTTTACAAATCAATTTAAATTACATACTGTTATTCCATTATTATATTCATTAAAAAGTACAACAAATATTGATTATTTAAATTATGCTTTTCAAGACAAAGAGTTTTATTTTTTTATTGCAAATTTATTAAATATTAAAGAAATTAATCCTTCTTATAAAATTACATATTTCAATGAATGGCAAAATAATTATTATAATACAGTTAAAAAATATATTCTTAAAACTCCTGAAATTGCAGCATTGAATACTTTTATTGAAAATATGAACACTGAACTAACTGATTCAACTACTACTAATAATTATGTTTTTAATTATAATAATTTATTTACTGTTACACCATTAGATTATCAATATAATATTGTTCTTCCATCTACCTTTGATACAAACTATTATTTATCTTATTTACCGCCATCAACTAATAATAATATTTATTCTTTTTTTACTATTTTTAATAGAAACTATATTTTAGTTAAGAGAAATGGTATAATTATTGGTGCTGTTGTTATTAAAAGTGTATTAGATACATCACCAGTTACATTAACTGTATATCCATTTAGGCATATTTCAACTAATAAAGTTATTGAAACATATGGTGATCAATTATTTTTATATTATGGGTTTTCTGGTTCTCAATTAGAACCAATTAATTATGCGATGATAAGTAATATTAAATTAAATATTAATAATTATCAAGAATTTACATTAGATAGATCTATTAATATTAATATCGATGATGTAATTATTATTGGTATTAATAATACATTAAATAAATCCTATAATGTTGTATATGGAGTGTTTAAAATAATTCAAGTTAGTAAATCTAATACTGGTATTGATAATTATTCTATGACAAATTATAATACAGTATTAACTGTTCAGCCAATTGAAGTTGATCAATTATATTTAACAGATATGTTATTATATAATAGCAATACTAATATTAATACAATTACATATTATAGTGATTATTCGTTAAATGTTGTTAATAGCTATCCAAATTTGACAACAGTAGTTAATTTATTAAAAAATATAATATATACAGATGTATCTATGATATCAATTATTAGTACGACAATTACATCTGTTTCTGAAACATTATTAAAACAAATTGTATCTGCAAATGATTTTGTGTTAAATTCAGCTGAAATTACAACAATACAAAATAGTATTCAAACATCTATCACCGATAGTTATGATGTTTTATTTAATTATATGAATTTAATATATTTTAAAACAATTATTAGAGATCCTGATAATCATGACTATTTAAATAACTTTTATTTTAAACTAAATTATCAACAAAGTGATAGTTTATTTGTATTAGATGGTGTAGGTAACAGTAATTTTACAAATTTAGTTAATAATGTATTGAGATATCAACAATATTTAACAAATACTATAAATAATAGTCTTAACCCAAGTGCAGTATTAAATTACACTAATTTTTTAACAACTTATATTATTGATCAATATCAAACAACATCTACATTATTTTATAATCAATGGTCAGCTGATTTATTACAGATTAAAGATAAATTAAGTGATAATTTAATTAAAATTTTAAAATATGTTCAATATGGTACAACTGGAAGACAAACATTTTTAACTTTTACAACAGATACAATACCATTTACATTAGTAAATATAGTAAGTTTAACATTAACATATAAATTAAATAATGTTGTACAAACAATAACTATTCCAAATAATTTAATTAAGATTACTAATAGTACAATTGCATTTGATTTAACTCAATTAATTCTTACTTTACATATACCATTTAATTTACAATATATTGATTTTAATTCTGCTTATTTTACATATTCTTATACAAATAGTGTTCCTGTAACTGTAAGTGGTATATTAAATATATATAATTTAACCTCGTATATGGATAATTATTTAAATGATATAACTACAATTATTAACGACAATTCACCTATTACCACTCAATTATATGGTAATAATATTTTATTAGATTTTATTAATAATTTATATAATGAAATGTTTAATTACATGCAAGAATATGAAGTTTCTAGAAAATTAATTACTAGATACGGTGGTACGCTATATACACAATATCAAGAAGATATTATTGATCAAAATCCATTATTATTGAATAATTCTTATTTAATTACTTATAATTCGTATAATTATTTCCCACGATTTTTATACAGCAAACAATCACAATTATATCAAAATATATATCAAAAAGTAAATGAATTATCTGAGAATTATGCTACTGAAACATCATCAGTTTATTTTTTAAATAATATTAACTATCCAAGAACAGATGGGTATAATTATACATTCACAAGTGAAGGATCAATACCATTTTTAGATCCTAAACAATTACCATTAATAATAGAACCAAATAATTATGGTGATAATTTATTAAATAAAGTATCTAAATATAATATATTAATTACACGAAGTAATTGTACGTTTAGTAATTTTTTACTTGATTTAGAAGAAAATAGTAATACTACTGCAGCATATGAACAACTGCAATATTCTGGATATTATTGGTATAGTTATTTTACTATTAATGGTATTAATACTACATCTATTAATGCATATATTGCTGCATTAGCAGGAAAAGATAATGGTTTATTAATGTATTATTGTTATAAATATGCAAGTGAATTATATTCATTATATAGTGATATGTTAAATTTAAATGTTAATATTGATGGTACAACTTTTAATACTATATATGAATTAACCCCAATTACATTAAGTACTTTAATCTTTAATATAGTAACTTCTGTATTAAATACCACTACATATTCAACTGGTAGTAATAATTATTATGAAACATATAATAATTTTATTCAAGGTACTAAAACATTAAATGATGTTTATTTTTTTCAAGTAACATTATTACCTCAATATAATACAAGTGCTGTTTCAGAATATTCACAAAATATATCAAATATAGTTAATGAATTTTCAAATATAATTACAATTATTAGTAGATTATCCATAAAACATAATATTGATATGGTATTAACATCATCTATTACATTAAGTAAATATCCAATTATATATAAAATTCGTGGTACAAGTGAAGTGATTAAAATTATATTAGCATCAGATCAATATGCTTTTGTTTATCAGCAATTTCCAAATTATCAGCAATTTCAATCATCAATTGTATTTCCAACTGGATATAATGTTAATGATTATTATAAAATATTTAATTTATCTATCCATTATGATTATTTAAAATATTTATTTTTTGGTAGTTATGGTGGTTTATTAAATGATCCATTATATAGTAGTACAGGTGGTGCTACTTTACATAATTTATATTTAAAAATTAATACATTTTTACCTACTTTTCAAAGTAACGATATACCTGTTTTTTATGCTAATCAAGTTGGATTATATTTACCAAATATGGAGGGTCATATTGTACAAAGTTATCAAGCATGGATTCAAAGATCAGCACAACCATATTTTTATTATTTTAATACAGCTGCTACATTTTATGATATGTTTTATAATTATGCAAATAATAAATCTGGACAATCATTCGTATCGGAATATTATACTAAAAGTACGAATAAAAATATATATAATAATCGACCTGATATCTTCAAAGGTGAATTAATTTTAGCTACTAGAATGGCATATGGATCTAGAGATAATGTAAATAGATTATCAGGAAATAGCATGAGATATAATTTCTTAGATCAAAGATTATACAGTATATTAAATTATTTTAAAAATACAACTATGCCAGCATCAGCTGATTCAGTTCAATATATTAATTTATTAAATAATTTAAATACTAGATTTACAGATTATCAGGAATTTTTAGTACAAGTTAAATATTCAATGGGACAAATAAGTAAATATGCTAATAATGATTTATACGGTAATATATTAACACGATACAAAGTTAATAGTATTAGTATGGTTGATTTAGATATATTTAAAAATTGGAATACATATGTATTAAATTTTAATTATAATTTTGCACCATTATTAAGTGGATTAAATAATACTATCATACAATACAATCAATTAAATTCTAATATATTAGATTTATCATCTCTTGGATATGAATTAAATAATTTTATTAATAATTTTTTTACAAGATATGAAACTAATTTTGATGATGTATTAGCAATGAGATATTTAAATTTTATAGATGAATATAATACTATATTTAGTGGATTAACTTATTTTAGTGAAAAAGATACATTTACAAGTAATGTAGCATATAGAAATAATAATTACACTTTAATTCAATTTAATTTTAGTGCATTACCTATTTCTAATATTATGAATTTATATCAATCTGATGTTTCTGCATTCAAACAATTATTTACTATAATGTTAGGTAATCGTCAAAATAATATATTGACACAAAGTTTAGATACAACACAAATTAATCAATATAATCAATATTATTCAGTAAATGATGTAACATCTCTTACATTCTATGATAAATTCTTTAAATTTTCTAATACAGTTGATTATAATTTAATGCCATTAATATATCATGATTTATATAATATTCAAAATGCAAGTCATACGGTTGCGTTTTATTTAAATTATTTATATTCGTATCTAAGTTCAAATTCAGCAAAACCAAATATTGGTGATTATGATAATTCAGCATTACCATTTAGTTATTATTTCCCACGGTATTTATCAACTGGTATTAATTATTTTACTCAAAATTTTCATTCTTTAATTGTTGATAATACTGCATTTTTTCCGTATAAACAAGTTCCAAGTAATGCAAATATATGGGATGGTAGTACTCAACCTAGACCAAGATCATTTATGTATTTATTTTTATTATATAAGATTCAATTTAGAAATTACAATTATAATTTTGTAGGTGATGCATTTGTTTATACAGATAAAACAAATCCAACTACACATAAACCTGTCAGAAATATCACAGCATTAAATACATTTTCAACATATTCTAATATTAATACAGAAGTTGTAGCATTTGATACATTAGTTGATTCATTAGCATTTACAGGTAAAATTGATGTATTACAAAATGTAGTGCATCCATTTTTTATTAATAAACATATTGATAATTTATTATTTATTAAAGATCTATTAAATGATCTAACAACTGTACCAGATAATGCACCATTAAATTATATATTACCAAATAATAATAATTATATAACATTCTTAAATAATAAAACTATTATTACTAATACATTTGATCAAACCGGATTAGTATATGGTGGTTATCCATACACATTAGGTGTTTTATCAGCAAATAATTATATGGGATGTATTCCAATGATTGATCAAAACAGTACTTATATTAACTGTTATATTGAAGGTAATATTGTATTACCAACTTTAATTACTCAAATTTATTATTTTTTAACATCAGAATGTTTTCTATTAAATCAAAATGAATTAATTGCTTCATCATATCAAAATACACCGATGTATATAGGTAATTTATTAGGTCAAGTAACTGCAGTACAATGGAAAAATGGATTAATTAATTTAATATCTGAATATTTATTTTTAATATTAAAATCTAAAAACATTATTTATCAAAATTCTATTAGTGAAATATCATATTATGATTTATATACAAGAATTAAAAATTTTACATCTATTGATCGTTTAATTGATATTATTGATATGTATATTAATTCGCTAGTTAATATTACAATTAATAAGAATGTTACACCTATATTATACAATGCTACATATAAACAATTTAAAATTCCTGATGTATTTTCATTAACTACAATTAAAAATAATATTAACTATTCAAACTATTATAGATTATTATTTGCATTAAGGCAAAGTTTAATTGGTAAATACAATAATTTTAATGAAAGAGTTCAATTTCATAATAACTATGATTACTGGAAGAGCAATAATATTATTTTATCATCTGATTATCAATCAATTACATTAAACAATAATAATTATTTAATTAAAACTATTGACAATAATCAAATGCAATCTGGTTTTACATATTATTTTAATAATAGTACACATATTCCAATTAATTTATTTACAACTATTATTGATTACATCATTCTCAATATATATAACTCAATTTATAATAAAACTGGTGCAACTAATACAAAATATAATTTTTTAAATTTTCAATATCAATATTTTGGTTATGCTGCAACATTAACACTATCTAATGTATATTTTGATCATCCAAATAATACTTTTACTGTTATAATTGATACTGGTGCTAAAACTATAGTTGGAACATATACTGGTACAAGTTATACCATTGGTTATAATCAAAATTTCACAATTGTATATAATAGCTTACCCTTTGGGTATCAATTTAATTTTAATGATAGTACAGTTAGATACCAACAATTACTATATCAAACAGCAAGTCCTATTGATTCTAATGATTTAGGAATATTACAAAACATGTTCTCGGTATATAAAAATATACAAAATATTTTAGAAACAATGGGAATTTTATTATCTTATAGTGTTACAGGAGATTATCATAATATTAGTAGTACAAATACATCTTATTATAATTTTATTAATTTTAGTACATTTATTGAATCATTTATTTATTATAACTATATTGCATTAAATACAACACCAAGAGTAGTTACTTTTAGTATAACACCATCAAAAGCTGTTTCAAATACTGCACTTGATTTCATATTTACATTTAATAATTGGTCTGAATTTTATGGTACAACTGCATATGTATATTATAATTATTTAGATAAAACATATATACCTACATCTGCTGATTATATTAACAATATATCATTAAATCTAGTTAATGGTCAATGGACTGGTATTTTAAATTTTGCTTTTGCAAACCCAGGATCAAATTATATATCTATTACTAATGTTTTATTAGATGATATAAATTATACATTTACTACTGCTCCTGTTGCAGTTACTATAAATAATCCTATTATTGTTTCTACTATTGATAGAGGTACATTAAGTAATACAAATGCTATTAATGGCATACCAACACCTAACCAAATTGGATTACCAACATGGTCATCTAGTTTTTCTGCTACACAATTATGGGTTTATGTATCAAGATATGCAGATTATACTAATATTACAAATGCATTAGATGATGGTTCAGGTAATGGTGACGGCCCATTTCCAATTCAAGTTGGTCCTGATCCAAACGGTGGAAATCTACCATATTATTATATTGACACTTCAATAATTTATGCAAAACTTGGTTATTTATATGATTTATGGTTATATGTAGCAGATGTACCTACAATTAGTGAATTACCTAATGCAGGTACATTTGCATTAGTATCGGGAATACCTATATATGATCAATTTATAACTGTTGCAACTGATATTTTACCTGAATCAACATTAGGTAATTTAGTAAATGCATCTAGTTTAAATATTGCTGTTCCATATTTATCACAAACATTTACACTTAACCAACCTTATTGGTATCAGTGGTATAGAATATTTCAGTTATATTTATATATATCACCTGATCCACCATCTAATCCTGATCCAACATTAACTAATGAAAATGGTGATGTATGGCAACCAGTAACTGGTAATGTTATTAGTATTCCTTCTTATGGACAACCAGCAACATTTACAACAACATTTACTGTGCCAAATAATCAATATTATATATACTTTTCATATTATCCAATTACTGGTTCTGGACAATGGAAAACTAATCCAATTAATTTTTGCTTAAATTTATTAAATCCACCTTATCCAGCTGATGGTACTACCGTACCAATACCATATACACCATTTCAATTAAGTGTTGAACAACTTAATGGAGGAAGTAGGTCAAATAATTATGTGTATATATATGATCCTGCAAATCCAGTTCCTGATCCCAATCCTAATAATTATAGCTTAGGACTATATCAGCAAATTGGATTCTGGAATAGTTTAGGTATTACTCAATTATATGTATATATTACTGGTAATGGTGATGGATCATATTCTAGTTATTATCCAATTAATGGTATTGAACAACCTATTCCACTTGTGTATGATTTTAATGTTGGACTTATATATTTAAATTTTTCTCTATTGTTAGATAGTTCATATGTTGGATTAAATCAAAATGTGTATGTAACTTATAATCCTATTTATGCTCAAAATATACCATTTGGTCAAGGTGCTGTAAATATTCAAATAACTGCACCTCCATTTCGTTACCCATATACCAATTATACTTTTATTGATGTGGTAAATCCAGTAATAACAACATTTGATCATATTCCAACTGATTTAATTACGTATCAAACAAATCCAATTCAAGTTAATATCCAAAATTATTCTACTCATTATGAATATGGTAATCCTTATTATGATCCTGCTGATCCTCATTATTACCTTTGGATATCTTTTGGTTTATCCTCTGATATTGGTACTATATATTTTACTGATATTATTGAAATAACAATTACACCACCATCTACATCTGGATATTTTATATATGATCGTTACACAACAAGTGTAGAACCTGCATGGACATATATATCAAATAATACAACATATGGTAGTGGATTAATTAATAATTCTATTGGATATTTATATAATATTATTGGTAGTATTAATGCTACAATTAGTCCATTTATATATAATCCTGGTGATATAACTAATTTTGATATATTATTAGCACAATGGGATCCAAGTTATATTTCTGTAAATAACATCACTAGTTTATACATCTATTTATATGGCATAAATCTAAACAATTCATTACAATTAGGTCCTTTTGATGTTATAGTTACTGGAACAAATGATTTATTATTTATTATCGATCCCAGTGATCCAATTAATAATTTTAATACATTAAATCAAGATACTTATAATATTTATATATCGGATGTGAATACAAATTTTACGGATCCACCAACTACACCAACAGTACCACCAACTAATGGATATATATATCAGTTACTAACAAATCAACTAACTATTGGTAATATAATTATTCATTATCTAAATGCAACATTATCACCTATTATATATGCTGTAAATAATTTAGAATCATTCGATATATTATTAACATTATGGCAATCTAATTATTCTAATGTTGTTACAAATGTATATGTATATTTCTATGGTACTACATTAAATGAATCATTAATATTAGGTCCTTATACTATTACCAATACAACAACATATGATATATTATTTACTGAAACATTAACTGGATTAGATCCTGATACTTATAATATTTATATTTCAGATGATATTAATAATTTTACAAATCCACCAACAACACCTACTATACCACCAGCAACTGGATATTTATACCAACAATTATCTACTCAATTAACAATAGTAAATATACTTGTTGAAAATCTAAATATATCTATTTCACCTAATATATATACAAACAATACATTTGAATCATTTGATATAGTATTACCATTATGGAATCCAAATTATTCTGCTTATATTTCAGATGTATATGTATATTTATATGGTACTACATTAAATGAAACATTAACATTAGGTCCTTATAGTATTACAGCTACATCAACCTATGATATATTATTTACTGAAACATTAACTGGATTAGATCCAGATACTTATGACATTTATATATCTGATAATGTATTAAATTTTACAAATCCACCAACTGCACCTAATATACCACCAGCAAATGGATATATATACCAATTATTATCAAATCAATTAACAATTAATTAAAAATAGATATAAATAAATTATTCTAATATTAATTCAATGAGAACTAATATTAGTATTATAAGTCCAAATTTAATAATTACTAATAATTTAACTGATACTAATTTAAATTTTACTGTATCAAATGAGATTTCTAATTTATCTGATATTTTTACGGTATCTTTAATATCAAATATTCGAGATAATATAATAGAATTTAAGATTAGTAATAATTTTACATTTATTCCTGATATTATTAATTATAATTTATTATTGACGTCATCTATTTTTAATATATCTTCATCTATGGGAATTGATGATATTTATTCATTAATTATATATAATAATAATAATAAATATATATCTGAAAAATATATTAATATAAGTAAAAATGGTCCAAATATTAACTTTAATATCAACCAAAATAATTTACATTATAATGTAAATAATTCAAATAATTTATTAGTTAGTGCTTTTGTTAGTGGTTTAACAAAAAATTCATATTTTAATCTTAAATTAGGTAATGTTATATCTTCAAATATAAAATTTGATGGTGATGGTATATATTATTATACTTTTAATAAAGTTAGTTTATCTAATGTTGAATTACTATATAATGGTATAAAAATAATGGATAATTCTACTGATATTATATCTGATAATTCAAATTTTTCTAAAATTATATCTCCAAATACTAGTTATACTGGTTTAGAATATGAATATATATTTGATTTAACTAAATGGAATAGTTTATTAATGAGACATAGTAAAGAATATAGTTTAAATTTAAGAAATTCGATTTCGTATATACATTTATATACTGCAAATAATCCAGATAATAATAATTTGTCATATTATAAATCATTTAAACTTGTTAAAAATAAAAGAGGATTTTATTTATTATTAAAAACTACTTTTAATCTTACAGGTGAATTACATTTTTACATGAGAGATAATATTAATCCTAATCATTCAATTATTAATGAGTATATTGGTAGTATTAATATTACTCACTATCCAGTTAATATAACTTATTTTGATAATAAAATTATGATTGATTTACCAATATCTATAAATAGTTTTGATATTTATTCAGTAGATGATATTAATGGATCTAATTCAACTAATTATGTGAGAATAAATAATTTAAATAATATTATCGATGTATCAAATTTTAATACAAGATATGTTAAAATATTCGGTAAAAATAATTCATTTGTTGTTAATTATGTAATTGAAATAAACAATCAATTAGCGTCACCGACTGTATTTTCAATTAATCCAAATATTGCTTCTATTACCGACAATAGTGATAATCCTGTGGATAGCTCTATTACTGATGCTATACCAGATATCCCAGTAAATAATCTAAGATTAGCAGCACCAACTGCTTATCTATTATCTGATCCTTCTACTACTATTATAGGTGTATATACTCACTTTGATAATGCATTTACAACACCTTCTTATTTTTTAAAAACATATGGTTTATATACTTATATAAATTCTAGTACATTAGATTCTTCATATACAAATTTTGATGGGTATCTAGTTATCCAACCAGATCCTTTATCCAATGCTACATCTCAAACAAATGGAACTTTAGATTTATTTATTTCTCAAATTTTGGGAGAATTGGCTAATAAAAATATAAATCTTATTAATGTTCCAACCATATTTCAATCTACTTTAATTAACAATAATTTCACTGGAGAAACACACACGTTTGAATATTATAACTATACAGTTCTAAATAATCAAAAAATAAATATTCAAGCTCCGCTATGTTTATACACTGAAAGTGATAATAAATTATTAACAAGTACTACACAAATCCAAAATAACTTTTTATTGGCGTATAATAATGAAATAAGAAATTATGATGGACAAAATTCTGTTAATCAACAAATTACAGCTGTAACTAATTTAACATCTAATAATCCTAGATATGCGTGGATTGAAGACTTGGGCAAATATATTTCTCAATATTATGAATTATCTATTAATACTACCACCATTGAAAAAATAACTAATGATTTTATAAATATTTTAGGTGATACTAGTGTTCCTAAAGGTAAAAAAAGTGGTTTATATAAAATGATTGGTAATGTACCAGAATTAACTGAATTTAATTCTAATCCTTTACCTAAATATGAATTAAATATACCAATACCATTTTATTTTAATAGATTTGGTAATGCTGGATTGAGCATACCAATGATTGCTTTATTACATTCTGATGTAAAATTAACAATTCAAATGGAACAATTACAAAATTTACTTATTAGTGATCCATTAACTACATTTACTACTAGTAATAGACCTAAATTAAGTCTTCAATTAAAATATATTTATCTTGATAATGAAGAAAGAATTAAATTTGCTAGAAGTAAGCATGAATATTTAATAGAACAAGAAAATTATAGAGATTATACTCATGTTGGTACTCAATTTAAAGCTAAAATTAATCTTGCCAATCCTGTAAAAAGTTTATATTGGTTTGCTCAACCATTAATAAATATTGCAAATAAACAATATTTTAACTATACTATATCTAAATTTTATAGATTATTATCAAATTACGATAGATCAGATGAAGTAAATCCTATTACAATATTTTCACGAAAATTTTATGCTGCATTATACGCTGCAAATCCTCAAATACCATATATACCAGTAGTATTAAATAATATAGTTACTAAATTTCCAATACAGGATAAATCACCAATTAATAATTCTGAATTAAGAATTAATGGTCAGCAAAGATTTAATTCTACAATTGATCAAACAACTCTTGTCAATTTCTTATCTTATCTAAATATACCAATGAATGGATTGCATGTATATAGTTTTGCTAGACATCCTGAGCAATATCAACCATCAGGATCATGTAACTTTTCTATATTAGATGACACTTATTTTACATTAGATACGGATAATGGATCATATAGTGTTAAATTTATAGCAACAAATTATAACCTATTAAGAATAATGGGAGGTCAAGCAGGTTTGGCTTTTGAAAT
>Ga0114958_10000891_pt1 | contig 24643 bp, 32 predicted proteins | sample C_130208_EF_Meta_FD_89577 | JGI IMG/M metagenome (GOLD analysis project Ga0114958, IMG submission 89577) | Freshwater microbial communities from Lake Croche, Canada to study carbon cycling - C_130208_EF_MetaG | ecosystem: Environmental > Aquatic > Freshwater > Lake | place: Lake Croche, Canada... | reverse complement strand
TTTATTTTTCCTAAATAGCAAATTTAAAATGAGGCAAATAATCCAGAACCAGCCATCTGCCCCCTCGCATATTGTTGAAACTGAACTGGAAGTTGATTAGCCATAGCAAAGTTAGCAGAGTAAGGTTGAGATTGAAGTGCTGGAGGAAGTTGAGTAACAAAACGAGAATGTTCTACTCTTGTTGGGGCAGAACCACACATACCAAAACCAACTAACGAACGGCGTAATTTAGGATTAACAGAAAGTCCGCGTCCCATTCTTGAAGGTGCGGCAGCATAAAGACCTTCACCTCCCATTTCTTCTTCCATAGTAGGCATTCTTGGTTTAATTCCCATACCTACTTTTTTTGCTACTTTCTTAAATGCTCTCTTTACAATAGGAGTTTGAGAAGCAAGAACAACTGGTGCTAATTCTGGTGCTACAGCAGTTATAGCCGATGAAATTAATGCTTTTTTAACTGGTTTTCCAAGTTGTTTGTCTAAAGTTTCATCAACAGCCGAAACCGCTTTCTTTGCCTTGGAATATAGACCTTTACCTTCCATTTTCGCACCTTCACTCGCATTTACAGCAAGTTCTTCTGGGGTTAATCTAATTTCACTCCCTTTGTTTCTGCTAAATGAGCGAGTAATTTGAGAATAGTTTGATGGGTGAACTATCAAGCACACACCTTCACCTTCCATACAAGGTTTAATACGGACAGAACAACCTTTCTTCATTTTAGCCATTTGAGGCTTAGACATCTTAGCGTGGATTTTCTTGAATTCCATTATAATATAACTAAAGATAATAATTTGCTAAACATAGATTATTTCATTTTTAATAATTTATATTTATTTGATTTTTAAGTATACCTTTGAAAAGGTATAACCAAACTTTATTTCTTACACCCTACTTCCAGTTAATACGTCCACCGAGATACTTACTCCATATTCCAAAAAACAAATAAGGTCAATTGCCTTAGCAGAAAGATTTTGACCGATAATTTGAACTGCCTTGGGGACACTTTCCTCAATAGGCAACATACGAGAAATATCGCAATAATGGTAGCAATATTTCATTTCGTAATCTTGCTGAGAAATAAGCCCAGAAGTGAGACCATCAGTCAAGTTACCATTAACCGCATTTTGTCCTACTAATTGGTTCATAAAATCCTCAAATGCTCGCGATTGAGTATTGTAAATCATATTCTGTCCGCTCACAACCACATTGTAGTTAGTCAAAAGACAAAGAGGAGATGTAGTTCCAGTTCCAGCATCATCAAAAGGAGATTGATAAACTGGGACACCAAGAGGAAGACCAGTTCCAGCAACAGCCGAAGAAAAGAAAGGAATGAGAAGAGATGATTTAAGACCAGCAATACCATTAGTCAAAAGTGAATTGATTGTTCCACCAGCCGGAACATTTGTGATTTGGTATTGATACACATCGGTATATGAAATTTGTTTAACTGGATTAGACAGATAAGCACTTTCAAATGTAGGAGAAAAAGTATAGGCTGGAATATACAAAAATACATTTCTTGACAATTGACCGCTACCAACACCTCCAACAAGAGATGTAATAGCACTATCCAAACAAGTATTACCAACACTTACATTTGCTCTATAAGTAGTGTTTCCTAAACAAACTCCACCGTTATCTGCTACTCTTGAAGCAATCATAATAGGATTGACACCACCAACTGAGTTAGCAACACTTGTTAAATCCATAACACCACCAACAACAGAAATAGCAGTAGAGCAATTATTCAAGTTAAGTGTGATTTTCAAAAAAGCACCTTTTAGTAAAGGCATAGATGCGAAGAATGAATGAAGATGTTTCAACATAATTTGGGCTTGAACCGAAATTTGAATGACACCAGCATTACCAGCATTAGCACCATTTCTCTTTTGAGAAACATATGATTTCCAAAGTTGAGCGGAAGAAGCAGCAGTCAATAAACCAGCATAAGTTCCATCACCGCTTACACCATCAACATCGTAGTTAATATATGATTGACGACTTCTAAACCCTTTGTTACCATCTCTACTTCTAAAACTATTAAAAGCACCATTAACAGTAAATCCTTCGTTAAGTGGAACAAAATTAGTATTATTACAAGTTCCAACACCAGATAGAGCAGCAACACCTTCAAAAGAAAATGACAGAGCATCATCTGGGAAGAAACCGAGAGATGCGGAATTAACAATAACATCATTCCAAGAAAGAGATGTCAATAACTTAAAAGAATTCCACATATTAATAAGAGGTGTCTGTTGAATGACGGTTACACCATTATACTCACAAGTTATGCTATGGACTATTGAACCAAACCAATTTTTTAGCCCAAAAGCATAATCAGCAGAAGTTCCAGCAGTAGCTGGAGCAAAATTTACATTACTCGCTGGAGTAGTTGATGCTAAAGTAAGTAGCATAGGAACGGCTAAATACGCCTCGCGATATGACATATATTTGTTACTGTTAGATAATTGTGATGTTGAAATTACACTTTGGTTAGAACCGTAATTACCATTCATATCGTCTAAAATATTAATCCAATCTTTCTTTACAAAAATATTAGGAGAGCCTTCAATTTCCGTAGATAAGTCATAAACGAGTTTATCACACATTATATATATTCTAAAGATAAAAAAAATTGTCAATTTGAATTAATTAATTGGTAATTCCCTAAATTCAACTTTTAAAAAGCGGAGCAAAATTCCCTAAATTCCAATTTTTAAAAGTGGAGCAAAATTGTTAAATGTAAATGTAAAATTTGTAAATTTAAATGTAGAATTGATAAATTTACAAATTATTTATATAATTTGGTTATACCTTTTCTAAAGGTATATTTATAGCGAGAATTTAATGTTTTTCTTTTTTCGGTCTAAAGGTTTTTGAATGTTTAGTTCGCCTAAGACTTTTCCAATCTTATTTGACAATCCCATACCACCCATTGCCTTACTTCTTGAAGATGGTCTCCAATTAGTAGTTTCAACAAAGTCATTAACAGAACTATAAGATGATTGACCCCCTAAACCTCCATCAAGTAAAACATCTCCAATTCCCTTACCTCCCATTCGCCCTCTTGTGTGTAATACACTTCTTTTCGCTACATTACTAAATGGTGTTCTTACTAACATAGGTTTTTTCATTTATACAATATATAGATAAAAAAATATTATAGATTTCCTTTTAATTCAATCTTTCTTTTCAAATTCCTTAATCGCATCACATTAACATTAATCGTATTAATAAGTGTAAGTTGTTTTGTTAGTTCAGTTTCTTTAGACATCTCATCCGCATTCAAATTTTTTAATGATGTCATTAGATGTTGTTGATGTTGGCTAAGGTTTTCAACTATCTTGTTTAAGTATTGTTCGCTTACTATTTCGCTATTCATTTCTATATAATTAAGTATATATTTTTTTTAAGTGATTTATCCCTAAATATTTTCATTTTTATTCTTAATGGCTAAAGTAATTGTAATGGCTGGGTCAGCAATTCTAATAGGTTGTAAATTAGTTCCAAGAAATTCAAGTCTCAATTGATTGTATGTGCCGTCAATTAATTTATTCCATATAAAGTTTGTTGAGCGTTCATTAATGATTTCGCCAAAACCAACATTCGCAACAACCGAATAAATTAAAGATGATGGGTTCGCATAAGCATTATCAATATTACTCATAGAAAGAAGTATATTACTATTTGGTTGAATATTTGGTGCGGTTGTTGAAATATAGGAAATAGTTCCAGCACCATTTTTGCTAATAAAGTTACTTCCAACTGGAGGAACATATGTGTTATTATTATTCAAGTCTGTTGTAAATCCAGCAGTAAATCCTAATAATTGATTGAAATTTGCTGGTAAAACAATTTGGGGGTTTTGATTTGTAGCAGTAAAAAAAGCAGCATTCGTAGTTGTCATACCAGCGTATGCTGTTCCAGCATTTCCAGTATAAATTCCAGTTACAATATTAAAAGTAAATTGTGCTACTATTGGAATTAGATATGTATTGATTTGAGTAGCATAACGAGTTGGATTTACTAATAGTTCCGCAAAATAAACATTTTGACCGCTAAGTGTTAGGTAATGTCCGTTCGCAATAAAGGTGAATTGAAGTAATTGGTTAAGTTGTGAAACTTCATATAACCCATCAGCAATATTAATTGTATAGGTTGTTCCTCCCCAAATATATCTAAAAACATTATTACCTAATTCTGCGGTAATATTGAACCAACTATAATACATATTAATAGAATTTACAGCTACATAATCGTCTTTAAAAAAAACGCTATTTGGAAATCTATATATGAATTTGTTATTAAAACCATCTGGAATTAAATTGGATTGATTTATTACAAGGGTTCTCATTATATTATTAACATAGATAATATTTTTAATATAATAATTTATTTTTTATATACACTTACTTTTTTTGCTAAAGTAGTTTTAGTTGGATTAACTTTTATCCCTAAATTCACTGGGACATTAGAACCACCGAAAAAAAAAGGTGGCTGTTGAGATGCCGAAGCAGTCTGCTTTTGAAAACCATTAGGATATAATACTTTTGGATTAAACATATTATAATATAAGATGAGATAATAATTCTTGCTAAGTGTCTTTAAAAAGGAATATACTAACAAAGTGTTAGTTTGTTTATCTTGTTACTGAAACATTCATCATAGGGTTCTCACTCTGTCGGCAAATCATACAAATTTTATATTCGTTAACTGTTTTAAGATTAATATAACAACTATAACAAGAATGATGTCTACAGTTTCTCATTATCTTTTTTTTTTTATTTGGTTTATTATTATTGTAATAATCATAACATATACAACACTTTTCAAGTTCAGTTTCGTTATTATAACTCATAAAAGCATTAAAGAAATCAGTATCTTTATAACCTAATTCTAAAAACATAAATTCAAAATCAGTTTTACTAAAATAGTCGTTATCATAACCAATATCACCTATTAATTCCTCAAAACTATTATAATTATCTTTATTATCAGTAATTACAGTGAATACTGGATGTTCTCCTAATAAAAACTTATATCTTTCATAATCTTTCTTTTTCTTATTGAGTAACTTTTGTGCTTGTCTCTCTTGTAATTGTAATTCCTTAATCTGTTCTTTAATCTCAATTGTAGATGACATTATCGTATTCTGTGGTATATATATAGATTATCTTATTCCTAAAAATAATTTCAATTTTTTTTTTTCCTAATTAAAGTGGGGTAACTAAAAATTTTATTACTTGTTAGTATGTTTTGTTTTATTAGACCAAAAAAGAATATACTTTAATATCCTAATTCGGCAAGGGTCATTAATAAGTCTTTGGTTTGTCCGCTTGGAAGCAACTTATTTCTTGATAGTTTCAATATTAATAACTTGAACTCTTTAACCATTGATGGATTATCATTACCAGCTAATATCTGTCCTTTCAATATCTCAAAACGATTAGTGTCTTGGTCATCTTTATTCAACTTTGGTGCTGGTAAGCGTAACCGACTATCAATATTAGAAAACTCACTTAGTCTATGTAGATATGTTCTTTCATCATCATCTAATTCGCTATAATCTTCAAACGAATGTAATGACCCTCCAATCATATTTGTTAGTATCTTTTGAACTTTAGGAGATATTCTTTGAGATGGGAATTGTGCTATAACAGAACCACTTGGCCGTTTAATGGCTAATACACCTTTATCCAATCTATTCTTATTAATTACAAAACGACCAAATGGAATAAACTTTTTATCTTGGGGAACAGCTTTTTGAAAATCTATTTGGTCTAATTTAATAATCTCGCCTCTTGTTTCTTTGCGTAATCCGCCATTCGCACCTTTTAGTTGAGTTCCAACTCCACAACCTTTTATTCCAAATCGTTTCATTTTATATGGTTTCATTCCATATCCTTCACTTGTAGGAAAAACTTCTTCTTCACGAGAAGGGGTTACTGGAGGCGTTAATGTTGCTTTTCTTTCTCGTTTTTCCTTTTTAGCACTTGAAGATGGGGTTTTTGCTTTAATAAATAGTTCTTCCTCAAATGGTAATGGTTCAAAATCATCACCATATCTTTTACCTCCATAATTAGTAGTTTTCATAGGTTTAGCATATTGAGATAACAAATCATTATTTTCAACAACCCACTTAGCAACAGCCGAGCCAGTTGTAATTGGAGCATATCCTCCTTCAACTTGTCCTTCTGGAACACCCATATCATCTAAATATCGTTTGGCTTTATTCGCCCAATTAACCGCTTCATCTCTTGAATACCCACTTACATACATTTTAATTTTGGCTATTCCTTTTGGTTGTGGTATAGAACCTAAATCTGGATTAATATCTTCAATATCTCCGCTATAAACTGCGTCAGCCAAAGGTAATTCTTGTAATGGTTCAGCATCTTTTTCTGCTTGACGAATAGCATCTGTAATTACATTAACTTGTTGTAATGTTTCATCGTTTAAATCAGTTAATTCTTGAAGACGAAATAATATACCTCTTATTTCATCACTTTGTAAATCTCCTTGTTCTACTAAATTCTGTAATGTTATTCCTAAATCAATAATCTCTTCACTTGTAGGTAAGTTTTCAACAATATTATTAATATCAGTTGATATCATCGCTAATGTATTCGCATTTTGAATTCGTCCATCTCTAATATCATTCTCTATTGCTGGAATTAATTCAACAATATTTCTAATATCTTCAAGATTTTCAACAATATTATTAACTCCTCTACCATAGCCAGATAAAGTTCCTAAAAGGTATTCTAAGTTATCAATATCATCCATACTAACAAGTGTATCTCTTAATGTCTCAAAAGATGCCCTTAAAGCATCACCAGCCTCTTGAGTAAGACCATATTCTACTCCTAAATTACTCTCATACTTAGCCATATATCTCCTAAAGAATGGTAAAAAGAGAGCAGATAAAACTCCATTTTTAAAACGCCTTTTAATATCTTCGCTAATTGGAACAATATTTTGTGCTAAAAACACTAATTCTGCTTCGTCTAAATCATTGACTATTGCTTGGGCTTCTATACCATCTGTAATTTGTTTTAACTCGCCTTGAACATCAAGACGAAGCCTAAAAAGGTCTGCGAGTTTTTCGCTACTCAATCTATAATCTGTTAATACAGTAGGCACTTGACCAGTGCGTTGAAACATCTTATTCGCTTGAAGATTAACATCGTCATTCTTCGCTTGTAGTTTTAGATTAGCAAGATACGCATCTCTAAACTTTCTCACATCTAAAGGGGTATTATTCGGCATTCCGCTCATTATATAATATACAATAGAAAAAAATTATATTAATGTTTTATTAATTAATATAATTGAAATTGTATTTTTATTGTAAATTAGGCTAAATATGTTATTCCATTAATAGACTTTGGTTCTTCATCCAAAGGAACTATCTTATGTGTATTAGGCATACAATAGATTGGATATTGAGAATAATTAGCATCTTGTTTCAATAAGTCTTCACAAACTAAAATATTGAATTGTTCGTTTGTATTTTGTTCTGGTTCTTCCATCTTTACTTTAATTCTATCTTCTAAATCCTTTCGCTTTCTATTATCCAAATAACGAGGGTTTATCATAGGGTTTAATCCCATATCGGTAAGACATAATAATTTACACTTCATAACTTTTTCTTTCCATTGTTGATGTTCCATATCAATACCATCAGCATATACACAAACTTCATCAATAGGCAATACCTCCTTAATATCATATATATTCTCTTTCGTTTCTTCTGTCATATATAATTAATAAAGAAATTAATTTTTATATTTTGATTTAATTTATAAGATAAACTAACAAATAGTTTTTAAAAAAGTCTGTTCTATATATTTATAGCAACTATTTGGTTCTTTATCAAAAATGACGAAATAGTGTAGCCCCCACCAAAAATTACAATTAAACAAAGTCATCGTAGAAATACTAAATCCTAAATCATTCAGTTTTTTCAGTCTTTTAGGAGTAAAACTTGAAAAACACTTTTGGTTCATTATAAAGCCTATCTTCTTCAAATTACGATAATTCGTCATAAAGTATTCCATAAAGAAATAAACCGCATTTCGCTCTTTAAAAATCCCCTTTTTATTTGGAATAGAACATAAATAAGGAGGATTTGTATAGATAATCTCTATTTCATCTTTGAATTCAAAATCAAATACATCTTTACCTTTCGTTATCTCGCACCAGTTTTTAACAACGCAATCTACTTGTTCGTATAAAGAATTCTCACCACTAAACGGTTCAAAAAAAACAGCATCTTTATCTATTGGGTTTAGTTCCAATAGTTTTTCCCAAACTAATTTAGGAGTTTGGATTTGGTCGTATGATAGAATAGTCATTACTATATTATCATATTATTATTTTACCAAAGTAACTTAGCCCCAATATAACTTTTCCTACTAATTTCAATATCGTTTTTATGTCGTATATGATAAAGTCGCTTTCTATCATTAGCAGTTCCCTTTGGAACAAGTCCTTTATTTTCATAGTCCAGATATAAATGGTAATCCATATATCTACTATCGCCAACATAAAATAAAAATATTCCAGTCTTAGCGTCATAAACTTCCAGTTTTTTATCTAACTTATCTGCTGGAAATATCTCTAATCCCAATTGTTTTGCTATTTTGTAAGTTGCGTCACTAATATTATAAGGCATATATATACTTATAATATTATTTTTTGTTAGTTTAAACTATAAGTGAAATTAACCGATTAATTAAATCCGGTGGTATTTTACTGCGTTCTTCTGGACTTTTAAAATTATATGCGTTATAATACCTTTTTTTTGTCCCATTATATTTATGATTTCTATAAATATAACTACTTTCGGGCATTACTGGTATTTTTTCATTTTCCCATAAAGGAAGATTAGACCATATATTAGTTGCTTTTGGAAATCCCCAATTATTATAATTCGCATAATATACAAGGTTCATATTTGCTCCTTCTTCATCTATAAATTGTTGTAAAGGTGGAAACCATCTTAATAATGCTCTTGGATTTTCCATAAACCAAGATTTGGGTTGAAAATATTTAAGTATTTCAATTACCTTTAATATCATATTATTAGCAAATGTTGCTTTATCTTGATATTCATTATTGAGACCTTATATAGACGCTTTTTTTCTATATTTTCCTCCAGTTGCTAAAGACCAAGTAACACAATCTGGAGAAGCCCATATAACATCAAAATAATCATTTGGATATATGGTATAATCCCAAGTTAAAATATCTTCTATATGGGTAGCATTAAATTTTTTATTATAATCTAAACTTATTACTTCGTATCCATTATTTTCAAATATTTCTCCAACAGATTTTGTTCCACAAAATAATTCTAATAATCGCTTTACCATATAATATTATTATATTATAACATTATTATATTTTGTTAGTTTAAACTTTCTAAAAACTTCAATAATTTAGGATAATTATTATAATAAGGTATTCCTTTCTTTGTTACTTTATCTTTATAGCAACTGATTTGACTTGCTTTAATTTTTTCTTTAATATTTTTTATCCTTTTTTTTAATCGTTTAGTATTCTCATAAGAAGTAGGTGGATAATACTTATATTCTTTATCATTAATTATAACACTCTCCATTAATATATTAGGAATAAATATATTTAAGTTGTTTTAGGATAATAATTTGGTATGTTTATTGGACGCTCTATGCCGTGATAGGTTTTTTCTTGCGGTTACAAAGCCACATTCGCATTTAACCTTTTCACTACAATATTCCTTTTGTTTTTCTTTTACATCATCTCTTTTATTATATTCTTTCTTTTTTTCTTTTATATCGTCCCTTGCGTTATAATTTTTCATATATTCTTTGTTTTTTTCTTTTAAGGTCTCACTAACCTCATCTTTTTTTAAATTATATATCTCTTCAATTCTATCCAAAATAAGCGTTTTATTATTCAAAATAAAATCAATATTATATTTCAATATTTTTTTGAATTTAGCTATTTGTTGAACTTTTGTTAGTTTATTATCTCCCTTGAATTCACAATCTTTATATTTGAAATCATCATAAGAACCGTATGTATCTATTAATTCATTTGTCATATTAATAAATTGTTTTTTTACATATAATTTTCTATTAATATCTTCATAAATAATATTAGCCATATCATCAAGTATTCCTTTTTTAAAAGTAAAATTAATTATTTTTTGTTTTAATATATATAATTCTTTTAATGTAATTGTTTCAATTGAATAATCGTCAGTAAAATATTTGGATTTATACAAATCTGGAAAACATAAATTTTCTATGTTCTTGTTAGTTAATTTCTCAATAAAACCTTCCATATAATATACTTAGGAAAATCTTTCTAAATAGTTTAACGAATTAATTTATTTGTTTTTTTGTTTATTCTAAAATAGAGGATATATATATTATTTTTATTCTTTATAATTGAGGTAGAAAAACAAAACACCGAAAAAAAATATTTCCAAGAACCCACCCATATTGAAAAATTTATTCGTTTTTATCAATAATTTTTGTCTATAGGAGGTCTTAGCTCCAAAAAAAATTTACGGTGAGTTGTTTTCACAACCTCAATTATTTAATATTAAAGTATATTATATAATTTTTAAATATCGTCCTCTGTTGGTTTATAATTAATATTATAACGGTTCATATATTCTTCATATAAAAAATCATAATTATTTTTAGAACAAAGCATAGTAGTTATTCCTACTCTTATAATAGTATCAAAATTATTTTTATCAAAATAATATGTATCATTATTACTATACATATTCATATATGAAATACATTTATAAATATTTATCCATATTTGAGTTTTCTTATTTCCAATATTAGTTATAATTCCAGCTAAACATTTTCCTTTATAATAAAAAGCAACTTCATCACCAATATTGTATTTATCACTAAAATATTTCATATTATAAATATATATGTAATATTATCTTTAAATGAATAATTAAATGAATAAATTAATTAATTAAATAATTAATATATTTAGGAATAAAAGCATTTAGAGAAAAGTTTTTATATAAGTATATAATATAATGGCTAATGTTGTATTAACCGCAGAACAGTTTGCTTCTCTCCTAAATAATGTAAATGTTGCTCCTCAATCAAAAAAGAAAACCAAATCATTACTAAAAGATTATGTTAGTGCGATGAATTTTGAAGATTTCTTAACTAATTTTAAATATTTGCGAGTAACTCGGTTACAAACGCTAAGTTTGGTTGAATTTGTTGTTGAAACTATTAAGTTGAATATAGAACAGTTAGAGGATAATGAAATGCCGTTTGTTTGTGCTAATACACAAAGACGGATTTTTTATTACAAAAGTAAGGGTGAATGGATTAAAAGTCAAGAATTTATTAAAGTATTACATAGTAAGATAGTAAAACAAGCTTATAAGGAATTATTAGATGATTATACGGATGAATATAAAGATGATTTGAATACAGATGATGACGAACAGATAGCTAAAAGATATGACAATTCTCGTCATTCAACAAAACAAGAAATTATTATGAATTTATGTTGTGCTGATAAATGGTCGTATGAAAAAATATTTGATAAAATTTTGAATAAGTTAGGTGTATTATTAAAAACTGGGTTTGAGATTGAGAAATGATTTAGGAATATTTTTTCCTAAAAGTGGAATTAATTAATATATTGAATAATTGAATATATTAATCGCTTTTTTTAGTTGTTAGTTGGTTCATACTAACAAGCAATAAAAACTCGTCGTTTGAATTATCAACAAAGTCTAATGTAATCTCATTATCGTTGAATTCATATTGTTTATAAAAGTCCATATAACTTAGTATGTTAGTTTCGCCATCTATACTAACAATACAAACATTCAACTTGTTAGTTGTTATCTTTTCTTTGATTAACCTTCTTGCTTTTTGTTTAGTATATCCGTTAAGGGATAACTTTTTAAGTGGCTGTAAATGACCGAACTTTCGTCTATACTTTGCTTTCTTATATTCTATAATTTTTTCTTTGTTCTTATCGTAAAATAATTTTGCGTGTAATCTCATATATGCTTTCTTATTATTAGCAAAAGTAGGAGTTGGTTCTGTAATTAATGACATATCGTTATATAATTAAGGAATATAATATCTATATTGTTTTTTCCCTAAATTATTTCAATTTTTTCTTTAAAGGGAATTCTTATCAAGTATCTCTAAAAACCCTTTCCTATACCTCTTTTCCACTTCCTCATCACAATCAATAATTAGTGGTGAGAATTTCTCGCTCGTAGCGTAGTCATAAATTCTCATTAGTTCGTCTTTGGTTAATCCAACCCCAGCCTCACTCAAAATCATATTGAGGTCTCTATTGCTTGGAATTTTCAATAAAACCATATAATTTGTATTCAATCGTATCATTTTAGGAATTTTAAAATAACTCTGCGAAATAAATATAACGCTAACCCCAAGTTTTCTACCACGTATATATACATTTTCTACCATACTCAAATTTTTTTCTAAAACAAGGTCATCAAAAACAAGTAAATGATTTGATTTTTTATCATAGTCGTCTAACCGAGGCATTTTAGAAAGACCCTCTTGAATAGAAATTTGAGGGCAAACATCCATTAACCACTCATATAAAGGTTCATTTTTATTTTTTGTTAAAATTACGACACTTGAAAAAGTTCCATCTCCGGCACTAAATAATCGTAAAAGGTTAATTACGAAATTAGTTTTTCCAGAACCACTTGGAGCAACAACACACATACGAAATGGTAATTTAAGTTTATGTAACTCGTAATTAGGGTTATAAGCATTTTGTAAAAACCGTTTTGGTATTACTTCATACATATTTTGAATTTTTCCATCTTTGGGAATATCATCGTCTTTCTTTTTCTTAGGAGGCATATTATATATATACAATATATTTATTTTTAAAATTCTACTAAATATAAAAGTTTAGCAAAATATTAAATTATCTTGGTTATATATATAATGGCTTTATATCCACCTCCAAGAGAAAATGTCCCCATATTTGATAGTTCTAATTTTGAAATTAATAATACAGCATTAACAGTTGATACTGGTTTAGATTACTTTTTAGCATTTCCAACAGCACAAGGAGCAGAAACTTTGGCTGATACAACTGTTGCTGGGAGTTTTACAGCATTAGGAACAGCCAATTTCTCATCAACAGTATTAGGTTCTTTAACCTCTTCAGCACTACAACCACCGAGTAATGATAGTTCAACAAAAATACCGACAACCGCTTGGGTTCAAACAGCGGTAAGTGGGGGAGGTAGTTCTCCAAATTTATCACAAGTTTTGTTAGTTGGTAATAGTGCTGGAGCAACAAGTATTAATATGAATAATAACCCTATTTCAAATGTGACTACTTTGAACCTTAGTGGTATTTTAACAACAACAAATGAGATTGATATGACTGGAACAAGTCCAACACTTGGAACTATAAAAAGTAGGCAATATCGTTTTAGAGATATAAATACTGGAACACTAAATACAAGTGCTATATATTCTACAGTTAATACATTATCTATTGAAAGTTACCCAGCAACTACAAATACTAATAGTTTAACGAGATTTTTAGTAAGAGATACTGCTAATGTAGATATTCAAGCCTTAACAATAACACCTACAGTTACTAATTGTAGTGTTGCTTTAGATATGAATGGTGGTAATTCTACATTATCAAGTGTAAGAAGTAGAGTATATAGTTTTAGAGATATAACTTCTGGAAGTGTTTTAACCTCATCTATTTATTATCAAGCCTCTGGAATGGTTCTTGATTGTAATACTACAAATTCAAGTGTAGGTATTTTAACAAGAGATGGAAGTGGAAATACTGTTTCATCTTTAACAGTTCAAAGTAGTCAAATGTTAGCCCAAGTTCCATTAGATTTGGTAAATACTGGAAGTTTTTTTAATGCTACAGTAAGAGCAAGATATTTTAATATAAGAGATTTAGTTTCTTCAGCACAAACAAGCAGTGGTATATATTTTTCTTCTAATAATTTACAAATAGATAGTGATAATGATGGAGTAACAGATACTTCTTTGTTTTTAAGAACAAGAAAACCAAGTGGGACACAAACAAATGCTTTACAATTAACTAATACTACTGTAAAAACTGATTGTTATGCGGTAACACCTCTATCAACCGCAGATAATAGTAATTCAATTCCAACTACAAGTTGGGTTCAAAGTGTTTTATCAACATTCACACCAGCAAATAGTATAAAAAGAGCATCTTCTGCTGGTAATTTTACGAGTGCTGCTCCTAATCAAGTATTTCAAGTGAATATTCCTTTAAGTGGTGGAACATTTTTAGTTCCACCTCCAACAAATGGGTGGTTACAAAATCAAGGGGTTACATTTAGAGTTAATTATTTTCAATCATTTAATCCAAGAGCAACATCTCCATTTGATAGTCAAAATTACATATCATTTTCATCTATGCTAACAATATATCCATTTAGATTTAATACTTTAGGTTGGTTATCTGGAACTCCACCAAGAGGTAGAGTTAGTGATAATGTGATAACTGGAGCGAGTGGCGATAATACAAATTACGTGGTCTTAGATGCGTTTAGTCCCGCTGGACGACAATTTTGGAGTAATGATATTAGTTTTCAATCAAATAGTAGTTTTGCTGGAAGATTATATATATATGGAAGTAATACAAATATTAATAATGTTATTTTTGAATTAACCAAACCAAATGGATTTAGTGCTGCTAATGAAATTTATAGTTATACTTTTTCTCTTGAATTAGTAAATCAAAGTAATACTTTTTCTAATATAACTTCAAGTAGTTTTAATATATCTAATATATAAGCCTTTAGGAAAGGCTTAACACTTTTCCTAAAAGTGGATTTGTTAGTATAATTAATGTAAACTAATAAATATAATTTCTATTATTAATATATATATGACTACAAGAACTTTTCAAACAAATATTACAACAGAAATATTTAGTGCTGATGGAGATAAGTCTATTAGCATAAGTGAATTAGGTCTTACTTTAAAAAGAGATATACTAACAACCCCAATTGAAACAATAATAACCCCTTTAGACATAACTGATGTAAATACTGGGAATGTTATTACTATGGATAGATTAACCTATTTGCCTACTGGTTTAGGAGCACTAACAGTTCCAACAGACGGATTTACTTGTAATTTTAATGATGCTATACAAGTTCAAGATTACAATGCTACATTATCACCACCAGTAAGTCATAGCGAGGCAAAATTAGGAGCAAATCCATTAGGACTTTATGGTCTTCAGTTTACTTCAACTGAAACTATTGCTACATCTATTACAAATGATAATGGTAATGATTTAAATGTAACTGGAAGCAATCAACTAAATTTAGCGTCAACTGATAATGTTAATATAAATGCCGGTGTAAATTGTATTATTAATGTTCCAAGTGGAGGAAATAGTGTTTTATTAAATACTCAAGATGGGATAGTAAATATGGGAGATTATAACCAAATTTATAATAGAACTTATTACAGTTTAAATGATGCTACAAAAGAAATAATAACAAATACTCCAGATGGGTTAATTTGGAGTGGTGATGTTAATGCTCTTGGTTCTAATACAACAGTTCAATTAAATATTAATAAAAGTTTTCAATCTGTTTTTTCTGGTAGAATGTCAAAAACCGAAGAAATAAATATAACTGTTGGAAATCACGCAGAAGCATATAGTAATTATTTTACAACAGACGCAGATGTTCGTTTTTATCCAAGAATAGATTATGAAAATCCATTAACACCAAATGGTGATGGGTGGTTTTGTTATATTACAAATATTACTGGTAGTGATATAAATATGACTGCTGATGATGGATTACAATTTGTTAGTAGAAGTATGGGTGGATTTAATACAACTGGTATTATTGGAAAATTTGAAACAGTAAGAGTATCTTTATGTTTTCATACAACAACTGGTTATTTTTGGGCTGTTTTACAAGGTTCTTAATAAAGACTTTAGAAAAGGCTTAAGGGAAAGGTTTGGAAAACCGTAGGTTTGCTAATTTATTAAAATTAAAATATATTAGTAATATATAATATGCCCGACCCAGTTAAAGTAAATATTAACTCAAAAGTTTATAACATACCCATTTTAAATGGAGAAATGGATAATGTAGTCCAACAAATAATCCAAAATAAAGAAGAAATTAGTAGTTTAAGAAGTCATATGGTAACTGCTACAAGTAATTTAAATGTTAATTGTAATCAGTTGTTATTAATGTATATTCAACAAACTGGTCAATATCCAGAATAAATATTATATATTATTTTGTTTTAGTAATATATAATGGCTTTAGGCTCTGTCTTTTGGTTATCGTTCATAACAGTAGCAAGTGGTATGATATTAAAACTGGCTTCACTTTGCTTTAAAAGTAAATGTTCCAGTTGCGAATTATGCGGTGGTAGAATACGAGTTATACGAGATGTAGAAGTAGAAGAACGCCAAAGCGAATTTGAACTAACACATAAACAAACAAGTGGTTTAGAAGAAAAATAAAAAATTATAAAGATATATATATAATGCCTTATAATTATAGAAAGTTACCTAATCAAGATTTATATAGAGTTTATAATACTGATACAAAAGAAATACATTCTTATGGAACTACATTAGAAAATGCTAAAAAGCAAATTAAACTTTTACATATGGTTGATGCTGGAGTTCCATTAAAAGGAAGAGGAATTGATACACCATTAACAGTTCAAGAAATAAAACCATCTAATTTAAGAAAACAAATTTATTTAAAACAATTGATAAGAGGTAGTGCTAATTTGCCTCCATTTATAAAAAAATAATATATTATTAGACTTTTAGAATAATAATATATACACTTAATCATCGTTTTTTACATAGGTAGTTAGCATATTACTACTACTACCCATTTCTTCCATAACTTTATTTATTTTTTTCTTTTGGCTTATGGTCTCACTAAACTCATCTGTTAAAAAGAAATGGCGTAACATTGATGTTGAAATCTTTTTTCCAAATATCTTATTTAACCTTTGATTGAGTTTAACACTTGTTAAGGGTTTAAAATTAATATCAAAAAAAAGGTAGTCGGTTGGATTAACAGAAACCCATTTGTTTAATATCTTCTTAAGAGCTGGTGGTAATGCGATATCTTGTCTTCCATATGCTTTTGCGGTCTTATAGGATGTAAAGACCAAATTATTCTTTTCAATAAAGTTATGAATATTCTTATCAATATTCATACCGATACGGAAGTCCGTCCAATCTTTACTTCTTCTGGGACTAATATACATACCAGAAACTACACAAAGAATAATATAGTTTTGTATCTGTTGTAAGTCGCTTGGAGTAAGTGATTTTTTTTTATAGAGCAAAGTAGCATTATTTTTATAATCTGTAATTGTATTTATAATTTCTTTATGGTCTATCCAGTTTTCTTCTTGAGTATCCGTCTTAACTTGTTTAGAAATATCAGCATTATAGGAACGAACATCGCTAAGCATTTCATCTCTATATTCTTTACTGTTAGTTATGATAACAAGAGCAGACAAAGTAGTCTTACGCTTGTTTGGTGGAACATCTTTTAAATATTCTAATACCTTTTTTGTATCCTCAAACTTTTTCATATCAAAGTCATTATCGCTAAATACCTTTGTATATAAGTTTTTCAATATTGATGCGTATGTGGTTAATGACGAGGCACTTAATGTGTCCCTCTTTTCCTTAATATAATCTTTTATCTTTGAATTAGCCATTATATATATTAATACAGATATTAATTTTAATATTTATATTAATTAATTATTTAACTCCTTCATATAAGAAATAGGAATTTCAAAACATCGTTCTTCTTTACCATTACGTCCAAATCTGTAATCACGAACAACCTTAATATCAAATGTATCAAATAGGGCTTTATCGTATTCAATATATAAAACCCTATCTGTATAATTAAAAATAAAGTATTGTTTCTTTACACAATTCTTATCCGCCTTATGACAAGATAATAAAGCAGATGAGTAAGCATTAGAATTCAATCTACGGCTCTTTAATTCAAATCTGTTCCCGTCATCACATTCATAATCCCAAGAACAAAATTCATTATTGTGTCTATGCTTTGTATTGGTTATGTTAGTATAGTTTGGAAAAAACATCCTTAAAGTGTTTATAATAATATTCTCTTTAATAAGTCCATACGCTAAATCATTACTTACAGTTCGCTCAGTTGATTGTTCTAATACAGAAGTCATTAAATACTTATTATATAATTCCTTTATATTGTTTTTCCTAATATGTTTAATTGAAAATTAAGTATTTATACATATTTAACTGAAAATTAAGTATTAATATACTTAATTATTATATAAAACCATATAAAGAGTTAATTAAATTAATTTAATTACTTGTTTATACTCTTTTTTCGCTATTTTATCTATATATTAATCTTAATATTCATATAAAATCATATAAACTATTAACAATCAGTTAAACTCATTCTGTTTTCCTCATAAAGAATAAGAATAATTCCCATTCTAAGTCCAACAATCTTCTATATATCATAACGGCTTCTCTTTCATTATCGTCTTCATAATCCGTATCCTCATCTGTGCTATCATCTGTGTAATAGTCATAAAGGTCGTCATCACAATTGGATATATCGTCATCGGTATAGTATTCATCGTCGTCGTAATGAATTCCCATATCATATAGTATATATATTCTTTAGAATAAAAAAAGGGATAATAACCCTAAATTATTATATATACTAACAAACAGTTTTTAGACTAAACAACATATACATATATTCTCCTAAATAAGTTCCATAATCTCATCTTCATCATACTCATCACGGTCAAGTGACTTTACAACTTTATCAATTTCACAATAATAAACTATACCTATATCTTTTCTCCTAATCTTTTTTTCAATAATTATAGTTTTATAATATTCTCCATCTAATTCTTTAACCCAACCTTGTTTTATCATCTCAATCTCAAATAATTCAATAATCAACTTTTCATTATTATGATGATGATATATAAACTTGTCGCCGTGCTTACTATTACTGAGATATTCCTCTTTTGTTTGTATATTATATGTATAATATCCACCAACTACATTAATTCCTTTTACACATATTATATCATTACTGGTTCTTGTAACATCAATTCCTCTTTGTCTAAAGTCTTTTTCCATAGCATCTGTTAGTGCTATACTTTCTTTGTTGTTTTCTAATATATGTTTAACATAATTATCATAAGCATATTGTTTTACCCTTTCTTTATCCTCAGTTGAAAGAGTGTTCCATCTATCCTCCTCCTCTTTTTCTTTTATTGCCTCTTTTTTTTTGTTTTCAATATCTATTAATGCTTGTTTCTCTTTTTCTTTTTTGGTTTCAATCTCCTCCTCTTTTTTTATCTCATCTGCTTGAATAATTAACTCATCTAAGTTTAAGTTATACTTTGTAATAATTGCGTCAAGTTTAGGACGAGATAGTTTATCTAAGTTTGTTAATCTCTTTCCTTGTAATTCAAAATGAATTCTAATTGCGTTAATAATAGTAGCATTTGTAATTCGTTTAGACATCTTTAATTAATTAAACTTTATTCTAAGGGTAATATACTCTTTACTAACTAACAAAAATAATTTCAATTTTTTTTATTTTCCTAATTAAACAAGGGTAACTAAAAATTTTATTATACTAACGCATTTTATTATATTTGTTAGTTTGTTTAATTCATAAGACGCTTTACTGTAGTTATAAAATGGGCTATACATATAACATACACTACAAAGATTGTATAAAAAACTATTACATTAAGAATATCAACTGTTTCCATTTGACTTGTTAGTATATCAAAAGAAAAAAGGTTTATACCTTAATTATATTATTGGATAAACATTACATATCATAAACAAAACGCTTAAACAAACTTGGTTTAGTAAATTTACGAACATCGCCGCATCTACCCTTATAATATATTGGGTATGCCTCAATATAGTTTTTTGTAACTTTACTAACTGTGTATTTATGATAAACGCTATCTGTCATAAAACAACCTTGAATTATACTACCACATCTAAACTGAAACTTATTAAAATGTTTTTCTTGAAAGAACTTTGTGTGTTTATTATCTAACTTTTTATATAATTCTTTTATCTCATTCTCAATATCTTTGTTGTTAGTTCGTTGCTTATTATTAATCTTATTATCAAATTCATTATAACATCTTTTCATATTAAAATACCAAGAACTAAACTCAGTTTTAAACTCATAATCCTCAACAATACTAATATTTAAGTCTTTAACATACCATAAGTCTATTCCTCTTTTATTAACAAACTTTTCTACTTTAACTAACAAGTCTTTTAATTCTTTAATATTATCTTTAACTTGAGTAATCTCATTATCCTCATTATACTTTTCAATAAACATATCTGTAAAACGAATAATTAAACTCCATTCTTTAATACCAATCTTTTTTAAAAACGCTTTTATAATCTTTTCATAATCACTATTCTCCGTTGCCTCCAATTGTTTATTAATATCATAATCGTTTTCAAAATGAAAGAACGCTGTATTAAGCATCGCTCCATACTTTAAGAATTCCTTTTTGTTAATAAAAGGACAGCATCTACCTCTAATATCCATCATAGTATTACACTTACACATCTTTAATTAATTAATTGAGTTCTAAGGGGTTATATATCAATTATACTATGACTGAAATTAATTTCAATTTTTTATTTGGTAATTAATTGTTTTCCTAAAAACAACTTATTACATTCAAGAAAACATTATTCCTAAAAACAATTAATTACCAAATAAAAAATTGAAATTAATTTTAGGAATAGTATTATTAGTATCTACTATCCAGTTATATAAGAATAAGAATGAATACTACTACTACTACCGCCAAGAACCAATTACATACTCTTATGGTTGAGATGTTTTCTATGATTGAGGATATGGGAATTCAAGAGGGACAATATCTACAATTCGCAGAGATGTTTAAACAAATGAATATTAATATTAATAGATTGACAGAGATAAAAACAGCCATAACTAACAACGCTTATTATAGACGACACATTGATAATTATACACACATTCAACGACAAAGATTAACCGAGGAACAAAAACGAACTCATCCAGATTATTCATTATGTAATTGTGGTAGATATGAAAAGACTAAACTATTATTAAAACATTATAATACCGCCGTTCATTATCAAGGTCTTCGTAATAGAAAGTATGCTTTGAATACTGAAAGTGATGATGTTATTAACAAACTTATTAGTAGAGAGATTGCTTTACAATCTTTCATTATAAAACATCTTAAAAAACTTGAAACTAACAACAATAATAATAATAATTGAGGATGTGAAAACAACTCACCGTAAATGTTTTTTGAACCTAAGGCTCTCTCTATATAAAAATTATTGATAAAAACCAATAAATTTTTTTCTATGGATAGGTTCTTTGAAATTTGTTAATTCTTCATTTTATTTTCTATACCTCAATTAGGTCAATTTATAATATATATACTAACAAGTCATAAAATTTTTAGTTATCTTGTTTAATTAGGAAAAAATAAAAAATTGAAATTATTTTTGTTAGTTAGGAGTATATAACCTATTAGAATATACTATCCTAAGATGTCTAAATTACAGTTTGTTATTGAATTATATTGCTCGGCGTGTGATAACAACAAAGAATATGAATTAAAAGAGTTTGATAAGATAAAAGTATTACAAGATAGTTTTAAAAACGAATGGAAAGAACAAGATATTTGTATGGAGTGTGCTAAAGAACATCATAGAGAAACTACAAATGGATTGTATAGCGATGAAGAATGCGACAATCAAGAAAAAGAATTATTAAGCAAAGGCTTTACTTATTCTTATGGTAGATGGACTGCTAAAGGCGGAGGAGTTATTATTTCATATCGTATAATTAATGCTATTAAACTTAATAAACTAAGAAACTAACAAACTAATATATTACTTTTTAATCCTCTTATCTCTAAGTGACTTCATATATTGGCGTGCTTCTTCACTTCCTTTTATAAACCTTGGTTTTTTTGTTTGTAACCCAGCACCAACACCAATAGTTTTATTTTGGTCTAATCTATCAAGAATATCATATGAATGCTCCGTTAATGGATTGAGTGTTTCTGCTTTCACTTTTATATCTCTTTTTTTGGAATATTTAGGAAACAATACTTTACGAGCAGATGCGACTGGGGCAAACGCACCACTAACAACATCATTAGAAGAGCGAATATTATATTCGTTTTTTGCTGGTATCTCACCGCTATATGCTGGATTAACATTAATTATCTCTTTTGTATCCGCTCCAAGTTTTCTCGCAAGAACAGCACCTTGACTATGACCTAATGTAGATATATTCTTCTTTCCATACTTACGCTCTGCTTCATCTTGGACTTTTTTACCTTCTCTATATCTTGGTGTTAGTTCATAAGCTCCCAAAGCATAAGCAATATTATTCCCCCAATCGGTTACACCTTGAGTTCCTCTATGGGCTACTACGGCTTCATCTGTAATTGGATTATAATATACTACTGCGGTTGGTGTTGAAAGTTTATCATCTAATTCCCAATCTCCTATCTTTGAAGCTGGTTTGTCTTGATATGACGCATCTAATAATGATTTGATTTCGTTGGGTTTTAAACCTTCTCCTTCCATATCATCTTTCTTTTCTTCATCTTCTTCAATTACTAATTCTATATTTGGTTTTGGATTTGGTCTAAATGGTGGTGCTTCATTTATTCTTTTTGCTTGTAACTTTTCTAACTTTTGTGCGTCTTTTAATTCTTTTTTTGTTCTTCTTAGTGTTTGGGCTGGAGTTTCTCTTTCTCGGCGTTTCTTTAAGTTACTCTCATACTTCAACTTATTCAACGCTTGCTTTTTTTCTTCTTCGCTTGAATATTTGCTTACTCCTTTAGGTCTGCCTCTTGGTCTTTTTGCGGTAGGTGCGGTTAGTGTCTTTCTCGGTTTAGGAGTAATAAATATTTCTTCTTCTTCTTTTTTTTCTAAAATAGGTGGTTCTTCTTCAATTATGAGTTCTACTTTTTTCTTTTGTTTTCTTCCTTTCTTTGCTTTTTGTTCTGCGTTATAGGCTATATTTTTTGGTAATGTTTCTGGTCTGCCTCTTGCTTTATTTGGAACTTCCTTAATTACTGGTTTTTCTGTTGGTTCTTTATCACTTTGTTTTTGAATTTCAGCAATCATTTTTTCTAACTTTGGTCTATCTTTCTTTGCGAATAGACTAATTGGTATGGGGTCTGTTTGATTATCAACATATATAGCACCATCAACAGCCTTTCTTGTTAGTTTGAATGGTGTTCTACCTCCTCTTGTTGATAAATGTCTTTCTTGAGTTAATGGATTGACTAATTTGTAACCCTTTTTTGTTGCTATAGCAAAGTATTCTGGTAATATTAATTCGTCTGTTCCAAATATATCAACATTAATTTTTGGTTCTTTACTAATAGTTTCGGCTTTCTTTGAACTAACATCTTCTTTTTTCATTTGCTTTTTTTCTGCTTTTTTCTTTTGATATTCTACATCTCCTTTTTTTGCTTCTCTTGCGTCTTTCATTTTTTTAGCCCACGCTTTGGCTTCCTCACTTCCTTTTTCAAATCTCGGCATTATATATATTATAAGATAATATTAAAAATTTCATAATTATTCCTTAATATTATTTAATAGGTTTAAAAGGTAGTTGTTTATTTCCTATTTCTGTAATTTCGCTTTCCCAACCTTCTATAATTTCGTCTAAACTATCTATATATTCGTTTAATTTATTTTTATCAAAACTTTTAAGTTCTCCACTATTTTTATAAGAAAGACCTATCCTACTAAGGTCATAATAACTAACCTCACTAAGGTCATAATATAAATTATTTTCATTAACATCTATTCCATTTTTTTCTAATATATCTATTACTTTTTGTTTTAAACCGTTTAATCTATCTCCTATTGTATCTAATTCTTTTTGTAATTTTTTAGATATTTTTAAACCATTTTCATCTATAACATTTTCTAAACTGTATAATAATTGACTATTAAAATCTAAATAGTTTTGGAATAATTCTTCTAATCTATCTTTGTCTTTTTTTGTAAAAGATGGTAAAAACCCTAATATCTCTTTTTTCATATCAAAAGGTAAATCTAAGGTTTTTTGTCTAAATTTTGCTTGTTTTACTTTTTCTACTTTTTCTGCCTTTTCCTTAGCTTTTTTGGCTTTATATTTTTCTTTACCTTTTGTTGATGGAGTAATTTGGAATTCTGTTTCGTAATCATCGTATAAAGGTTCTAAATCATCAAGAACAAGTGGTGCTACATCTTTCTGTTGTTTTTTTGCTTCTTTTGCTTTTTTCATTTTAAGTCCCCATTCTTTCGCTTCTTTGCTTCCTTTTTCAAATTTAGGCATAATATAATAACAAAATATTATATTATTCATAAAATTCCTTAATTAAACCTTTGTCAAATCAATTCGTTCATTATCTTTTTCAACTATTCTATCAATCCCATCTCCAAAAACATCTATCTCTTTTCTTAACTTTGGGTCTTTGGGTTGAAAAAATTGTTTCAA
>Ga0114958_10000890_pt1 | contig 24644 bp, 16 predicted proteins | sample C_130208_EF_Meta_FD_89577 | JGI IMG/M metagenome (GOLD analysis project Ga0114958, IMG submission 89577) | Freshwater microbial communities from Lake Croche, Canada to study carbon cycling - C_130208_EF_MetaG | ecosystem: Environmental > Aquatic > Freshwater > Lake | place: Lake Croche, Canada... | reverse complement strand
TTTTACCTGAAGAAGGAACCACTGTGTTGTATGCACGCGCCAAACGAGTGATCGAATCCAATAAGATAACTACGTCATGTCCACATTCCACCATTCTTTTTGCCTTTTCCAACACAATGCTGGCAACCTTAACGTGACGCTCTGCTTGCTCATCAAAAGTAGACGAAATTACTTCTGCACGAACTGAACGTTGCATATCCGTCACTTCCTCAGGTCGTTCATCGATCAATAAGATAATTAAATATACTTCGGGATGATTTCGGGAAATGGCATTGGCAATATCTTTCAATAAAACCGTTTTACCCGTTTTTGGCTGGGCAACAATCATTCCTCTTTGACCTTTTCCGATCGGTGCAAATAAATCTAAAATTCGCGTTGAATAATTATCAGCCGTGGTAGAAAGATTTAATTTCTCCTCAGGAAAAAGAGGGGTTAGGTATTCAAAATTAATTCGGTCGCGAATTTCATCCGTCGTCTTTCCATTTACGGATTCTACTTTCAATAGTGCAAAATATTTTTCACCTTCTTTGGGTGGACGAATTTTACCTAAAATAGTATCTCCTGTCTTCAAACCAAACATTTTGATTTGAGAGGGAGATACATAAATATCATCGGGAGAGGCTAAATAATTATAATCAGAAGAACGCATGAAGCCATAACCACCTTCTTGCATAATTTCCAAAACACCCTCATTGTCAATTAAACCATCTAATTCCTTAATGATTTGATTGTAATTTGACCTAGGCTTAAATTGTTGTGGCGCTTGTGTTTGAGCCTCTTCTTTAGGCAACTTATCTACATCGACAGGAGCGTCCGTTGGGGACACCTTGGTGTCCACCACATTGTCATTATTGGTAATAAATGATGTGTCAACCGCCTCATCTTCATTCGGAGCAATGGAATCGTACTCAATCGGTGACTCCTCCACTTCAGATTTCTGGCGGTCTTGACGAGGACGAAAATTCTTGGCAGGCCTTGCTGCTTTAACTTCTGGAGTTGGCTCTGATGTTGTTTCTGTCAATGCTGGGGTGACATCATCCACACGAATGGCCGGCTCCAAATTTAAGTTGGGCATCGGAGCTAACGCAGGTTCTTCAGTAGATTTTTGAATTCTTTGACGCTTTGGACGATCATTTGTAGGTATTTCTTCCGCGACTTTTTTTACTTTCTTGATTGGTTTTTCTTCCATAAAATGGTGAAATGATTCTTCTTAATTTGATTTAACAAACCTAATTTCTGATCACAAGATCCTCTTTGAAACATTATTTCTAAACACAAAAAGTGAATTAGAAGCTGATTAAAAGATTGAAAGGAACTGGGATTGTTTTTTATTGAGGTGCTTACGACATTGAAACACAGTACAATACTACATTACATATATTAGATTGTCAAACATTTTTCATCATTTTTAATAGAAATAATCAATTACCTGATCAATTTCGTTGGAATGTGTGGGTAATTCACTCCATGTCAACCTAAAATTCGTAATTTTACGTTTGAATTACATGATAAAATCTTTCGAACAAATTTTAGGGGATCAATTGAATGAGCGAAGACAAAATGGCCTTTTTCGCTCATTAAATGTTATGGATCAACTTCTTGATTTTTGTTCTAATGATTATTTGGGATTAGCCAAAAATCAACGCTTAGCTGATCAGATTCGAGCTGATTTTGAGCTGTTGAAACCTAATTTCAAATCTATAAATGGCTCCACGGGCTCAAGATTAATTTCTGGACATTCTTTTTTATTCGAAGAATTTGAAAAAAAATGTGCCTCTTTTCATCAGGCTGAGGCAGCTCTATTATTCAGTAGTGGCTATGATGCCAATGTGGGATTACTTTCAGCAATCGCTCAACAAGGACAAATCGTGTTTTGCGATCAATTATTACATGCAAGTTTGATCGACGGTTTACGCTTAGGAAAAGCAGAGCGGCAGATATTCATCCATAATGACCTCCAGGATTTAGAAAATTTAATGAGTAAATACCCCATCGAAACTCCCAAATGGATTGTCATAGAGTCCTTGTATTCAATGGATGGCGATGTGGCTCCTTTAAGAGAATTAGTCCATTTGAAAAACAAATACAACGCAGAAATAATCCTTGACGAGGCACATGCCGGGGGAGTTTATGGGCAGGCAGGAAATGGATTAGCGGTAGAAATAGGCGTCGAAAAAGAGATTTTTGCGCGAATTATCACCTTTGGAAAAGCGTGGGGAAATGCAGGCGCAGTAATTCTAGGATCACAAACTTTAATTGATTTTTTAATCAATTTTGCCCGTCCATTTATTTATTCCACTGCACCAAGTCCGCAACATGTGCTCAGTTTATCCACCACATTAGATTTTTTAAAGTCCCAACATCGCTTGCGAAAAAAATTAAAAGAAAACATTGATTTTTTTATTCAGCATACGAAATCAAGCGATTGGGGTACAAGTAAATCGGCCATTCAAACCTTTTTTATCGCTGGAAACCTGGCAGTAAAAAAGAAAGCATTAGAAATGCAGCAATCGGGATTTGCGGTCAAAGCCATTGTTTACCCGACTGTCCCAAAAGGAGAAGAAAGAATACGTATCACATTGAACAGTTTAACTAAAAAAGAAACTATTTTGGCCCTCATAAAAAACATGGAAACCCATGAATAAATCCATTATTGTTGCTGGGATTGGAACTGAAATTGGCAAAACACTCATATCGGCCATCCTCACTCAGGCGCTTCAGGCCGACTACTGGAAGCCGATTCAATCTGGAAATCCTGAAGATGCGGATGCATTATTTATAAAAAAAATGACCCAATTACCTCAAATAAAGATTTGGGATTCAGCCTATGTACTAAGCCAACCGCTTTCTCCGCATACAGCAGCAGAAATTGACGGGGTGACCATCGATTTAGAAAAAATAGACTTGCCCAAAGTCCAGAATTCTTTAATTGTGGAACTGGCCGGAGGAATTCTTGTGCCGATCAATGACCATCAAACAAATTTAGATCTGATCAAAAAACTAGCTTTACCCGTACTTTTAGTGAGTAAAAATTACTTAGGAAGCATCAATCATACGTTGATGACCTACCAAATTCTCAAAGATAATCACATTCCCATGATGGGAATTGTTTTCAATGGGCCATCAAATACATCAGGAGAAAAATTCATTTTAAAGTATACGCAATTACCCGTAGTTTTGCGTGTCCAACAGGAAGCGGAAATCACGCCAGAAACCATTATAAAATATGCCAAATCCCTCTCAATTTAGTCTGTCAGAAAGAGATAAAAAAGTTGTTTGGCATCCATTTACACAGCATTTTATCGAGCCCACATCGATTGCCATCACCCGAGGAGAGGGTGTGTATTTGTATGATGAGGACGGAAATAAATACATTGACGCTATCGCATCTTGGTGGGTAAATTTACATGGACATGCCAATGCGTATATGGCCCAAAAAGTGTATGAACAAGCGCTCGGTTTAGAACAAGTAATTTTTGCTGGTTTTACCCATGAACCTTCAATTCGCTTAGCCGAACGACTTTTAAGCCATTTACCGGCCAATTTCCAAAAAGTATTTTACTCGGACAATGGTTCCACGGCCGTGGAGGTTGCGGTTAAAATGGCCTTGCAATTCTTTCATAACCAAGGCCATGAAAAGCGAAGGAAAATTATCGCATTTGAGGATGCTTACCATGGAGATACGTTCGGGGCGATGAGTTTGGGTGCTCCCAGCGCCTTTAACGCTCCTTTTCAAGACATGCTTTTTGAAGTAGAATTTATTCCTAACCCAAAAAACGAAGCACATTGCCTAGCATTATTAGAAGCTAAATTAAAACAGGCAGACGAGTATGCGGCGATCATTTTTGAACCTTTAATTCAAGGAGCTGGCGGCATGCATATATATGCGGCTGAAACTCTAGATAAGATCATTTCAATCACAAAAGATCGAGGATTAATTAGTATTTCGGATGAAATTATGACGGGTTTTGGGCGTACAGGAAAATGGTTTGCTATGGACTATTTACAGCAAAAACCGGATATCGTTTGCTTGTCAAAAGGCCTCACAGGAGGTATGATGGCGATGGGAGTAACTGTTTGCTCTGATCAGTTATTTGAATCTTTCCTTTCATCAGATCGAACGAAAACTCTTTTTCATTCCCACTCTTTCACGGCAAATCCTCTAGCATGCGCAGCAGCGAATGCCAGTATGGATCTCATGGAGGATGAAACTACATGGTCTAACATCTCAGCCATCGAGAAAAGCCATGAAGCTTGGAAAATTAACATGGCCGACCATCCGACCATTAAAAATATTCGATGTCTTGGGACCATTGTGGCCTGCGAACTAGAAACTGTAGAAAAAGATGGCTATTTGAATCCTATCCGAGGAAAAGCCTATGACCACTTTATAAAAAAAGGGATCCTTTTGAGACCCCTAGGCAATACCCTATATATTTTGCCACCCTACTGCATCAAGCCATCGGAATTAGCCGTGATTTATCGTGAAATAGAAAATTTTGCCTCAACTATTTAATTCGGCATTTTCGTCGATTGCCAAGAAAGCATTTGCCATCTCTTATCTTGGAAAATCCAAACATCGGTATACCTAAGGTGGGCAAAGGTAAAAGTACCATCCTTAGTCTGATTTTTAATCTTTGCAATTCCAGTAATGATTCCGAAATTACCATACACACGCGGAGTTAATTCCTCTGATTCAATCGAAGCATAAATGGTTTTCTTGGAAACAATTGAACCCACATAGCTCGCTTTGGTATCCGTTGCAGCGCTAGAATGATTGTAAACTAAATCTTGATGCATAACCGCATCTAAACCCTTTTCGTCTTGTGCAATCATCACTTTAAAACGATTCAGCTCTGCTTCGCGTAAAGATTCAACAGTAGCTTTTTGTGCATTTGCGGTTACCGCCATAACAAGGGTAGTTAAAATTAAAATAATTTTTTTCATAGTATGTTTATTTATTAGGTGTGCAAATTAATAATTATTTAAGATTAAATCAGCACCTTTTTCGCCAATAGCCATCACGATGGAATTTGTGTTTCCTGAAACTAAGTCTGGCATGATGGAAGCATCGATGACGCGCAAACCAGTTAATCCGTTTACACGCAATGAGCTAGGATCTGTCACGGCATTTGAATCAGTACCCATTTTGCAGGTTCCAATGGGATGATAAACGCATTCTGTGGCTCGTTCAATATGCTTTTCAATTAATTCCTCCGTTAGCTCTCCAGATGGATATGGCAAGGTATTGCCTAATCTGAGATGATCAAATTCAGATGATAATAAAATTTGATGTGCTAATTTCACTCCTCTTTTCAAGGTAGCCAAATCTTTTCCTTCGGAATCGGATAAATATTGAGGGTCAATTTTGGGGGCATCCCAAGGTGATTTTGAGTGAAGACCTACATAACCCCTGCTTTGGGGCTTCAATAAAGTAGGTAAACATGTAAATCCGTCTTCAATGGGCATTTTTTTATAATCATATAGATCTCGTGACCAAGCGGACGAAAAGTGAAATTGTAAATCGGGTTGATCGGATTGATTCACAGAATCATAAAATGCACAACCTTCTAAGGGACTTGCCGAAAGCGGTCCTTTCTTTTTAGTCACATAGGTCAGGAAATTGGGAATGGAAATAGCTGCATTAAATGATGTGCGTTGTGTTTTTGCCTCCGCATGCATGTTGACAAATACATGATCTGACAAATTTTTTCCCACCCCAGGCAAATCAAACCTAGTCTGTATGCCTAAGGACTTCAAATAATCTGCATCTCCTATGCCGGCCAACATCAACATTTGTGGACTCTGAAAGGAACCTGCAGATAGAATAACGTCCTTGGCCGCTTTAAACAGGGTACTTGATTTCGCATTTTTTAAATGCCCTTCAATGCCTCGGACCACCTCGCCCTCCAGGACTAAACGTGTGACATGAAATTGACTGAGGACTTTTAAATTTTTTCTTTTTAAAATCGGGTTAATAAATGCACTAGCGCCAGTAACTCGCTGGCCATCCGCAATGGCGAACTGAAACATTCCAGCGCCAATTTGATTAGCTCCATTAAAATCAGTGTTTTTAGGGATTCCGATCGAGCCACAAGCTTCGATAAATGCTTGACCAAAAATGGTGTTTTGGCTAGGATTAGAAACAGTTAAAGGGCCACCTTGGCCGTGGTATTCATTCTGAATATCCAGGTTATTTTCTGATTTTTTGAAATACGGAAGCATATCGGCATACGACCAGCCCCGACAGCCCATCGATTCCCAATGCTCAAAATCAGCTTTATTTCCACGAATATAGGCCATACAATTGATGGCACTGCTCCCTCCCATCGCCTTTCCTCGCGGTTGGTATATCCGCCTCCCACCCAAATTTTTCTGAGGCTCTGTGAAAAAATTCCAATTCATTTCAGTGCCATTCAGCAATGGGTAGGAAGAAGGTGTAAAAATTCTAGGGTCACGACTGTCCATTCCCGCCTCAACTAATAATACTTGGATCGAGGGGTTTTCCGTAAGCCGATTTGCCAGCACACATCCAGCAGTACCAGCGCCTACAATGATATAATCAAATGAACTCATGTCCGATTTTTTAATTTAATTCTTTAAATTTCAATATTTTTATGGAAAATTACGCTAATTATGTCCACATTTAACAGCTATCTGGTTTTAGGATTTCAGCATATCATGAATATACAGGCCTTAGACCACCTGTTGTTCATTTTATCCATCACATGTATGTACAAATTCAATGACACGAAAAAACTTCTGTTCTTAATTACGGCGTTTACCCTTGGACATTCGCTGACCTTAGCCTTAGCTACATTAAAATGGATTGAATTTTCCCAAAATTGGATTGAGTTTTTAATTCCTTGCACCATTTTATTTTCCGCTTTATCCAATTTAAATTTTAAAGAGACCAAGGCCCGTTCGCCTAAATTACCAAACTATAAATTCATTTTAGTCGGCGTATTCGGCTTAATTCATGGGCTGGGGTTTTCAAATTATTTACAAAGCCTATTAGGCAAGGAGAGTTCCATTTTATCCCCATTATTTGCCTTTAACATTGGATTAGAATTAGCCCAAATCATGGTTGTACTTTTCATACTCCTCACTTCTAGCATCCTGATTGAATTATTTAAAATCAAATTAATCAATTTTGTACTCATCATTTCCGGCATTATCATTGGACTTTCATTGCCAATGATCCTTGAACGTTGGTAAATATACGGCAAAAAAAATGCCCTGATTTTCATCAAGGCATGTAGAATAAACAAGCTTAGTTTTAGAAATCTTCGTCCATTGAGAAAGACATTGATTCTTTATCTGACATGACACCTGATTTTTGATATTCAGCTACGCGCTTCTCAAAGAAATTCGTTTTTCCCTGCAACGAAATCATTTCCATAAAATCGAATGGATTAACTGCATTGTAGTTTTTCTTACATCCCAAAGAAATCAATAGACGATCTGCGACAAATTCAATGTACTGACACATTAACTCTGCATTCATACCAATCAATGAAACTGGCAAGGCAACGGTTACGAACTCTTTTTCAATCTCAACCGCATTCAGAATAATTTCATAAATACGATCTTGAGAGATTTTATTTTTGATGTGATCCGTGTACAATAAACAGGCAAAGTCACAATGTAATCCTTCATCACGAGAAATCAATTCATTGGAGAATGACAAACCTGGCATTAAGCCACGCTTTTTCAACCAAAATATGGAACAAAAACTACCTGAGAAGAAAATTCCTTCAACCGCAGCAAATGAAATTAAACGCTCAACAAAATTATCACTCTCGATCCATTTTAATGCCCAATCCGCTTTCTTTTTCACGCAATCAATCGTTTCAATCGCACGAAGCAAATGATCTTTTTCTTTTGGATCGCTGATATAGGAGTCGATTAACAGAGAATAGGTTTCTGAATGAATGTTTTCCATCATGATTTGGAAACCATAAAAACATTTAGCCTCCGCATATTGAACTTCTTTCAAAAAATTATTGGCCAAATTTTCATTAACAATTCCATCGGATGCAGCAAAAAATGCCAAAACATGAGAAATAAAATGACGTTCTCCGTCGTTCATTTTTTTCCAATCGGCTAAATCTTGTTGTAAATCAATTTCTTCCGCAGTCCAAAAAGACGCTTCCGCTTTCTTATAAAACTGCCAAATATCATCATGTCTTATAGGAAATAAAACGAAACGATTGGGATCTTCAACCAATAAAGGTTCTGCAAATGTAGATGTAGACATATGTTAATAAAATGAATTCGAATTTATGAATTTCTTACCGATATACAAGACTGATTTCCAGCCAAATTGTTTTAAAAAATATTAAAAATATTAAAAGAAAAATCCACCCACCTGAACAACAAAAGCCGAACCATAAGGTGACTGCTTCACGGAAGTTGCTGAATAATTTAAATCGTACATGATCGATAAATTAATCCCGATTCTCGAACCAATTCCGATCCCCACTAAAAATGGATTTGAATATCCTCCCGATGTGGTACCAGCAGACATATTATCAAAATTCTCCAATTGTGCTGTTAAATATCCTTGGCCTATAAAGGCAGATAGCTGAGGAATTTGTTGGCGTACAAATATTCGCTCCCCCAATAAATTACTAGTCGCTTTATAGCCAGAATAGGTCAAAGAATAATACTGATAGGTCATTCCTACACCCAAAATTGTATTATTTGTGAGCAAATAACCCGCCATGGGTGATATACCAATACTGGTGGGATTTCCAAAACTCAAGCCTGAAACACCTCCCCCAAAATGTACTCGCTCTCTAAAACTAAGTTCACTCACATCTGGCTCCACATCTAAATCACCCCGAGCACCCTCTTCCTTAATCACGATCGGATCCTGGGCGAATACATGAGGCACATAAGCCAAAAAAGAAATTAAAATAAGTAAGACTATCTTGTTCATGATAAAAATATTAATACAAAATTTAACCTTAAGCTTTAAAACTTTTGAAGTTTTGTAAAGCTACAAATCGCAACGGAAATATCACATAGAAATGGTGATTTTAAAAATCTACACATGGACCATTTTTATCAAGTTAAAAGGTTTAATTTTGCACTATGAATGATTTAGAAACGGGCATCGCAAGCCCGTCGGCCATCGAAAATCTCGATCCGAAAACACACATCATAATTAAAGGAGCCCGTGTTCACAATTTAAAAAACGTGGATGTAGCCATTCCTCGAAATCAATTTGTGGTCATCACTGGACTTTCTGGATCAGGCAAATCATCGTTGGCCTTTGATACTTTATTCGCGGAGGGCCAACGAATGTACGTCGAAAGCCTTAATTCCTATGCGCGTCAGTTCTTAGGAAGGATGGAAAAACCTGCGGTAGATTACATCAAAGGAGTGTCCCCAGCGATTGCGATTGAGCAAAAAGTCAACACTAAAAATCCAAGGTCGACTGTAGGGACGAGCACTGAAATTTACGACTATTTAAAATTGCTCTTTGCTCGTATTGGAAAAACATATTCACCTACGTCGGGCAATGAAGTTAAAAAAGATTCTGTATCGACGATTGTGGATTGGGTGGGAACATATCCACAAAAAAAAGTGCTCATATTAGCGCCTTTGTTGACGCATACGGAAAGAACGTTGAAGGATGAATGCCAATTATTAATCCAAAAAGGATATACAAGATTAAAGTTTGGAGATGAAATCATTGATTTGGAGGAGCTCTTAGCGGATCAAAATCAATTGAAATCGCTCGCAAAAAAGCCGAGTGAAATTGCCATACTTATAGACCGATTAATTAGCCAACCTGAAGATGAGGAAACGATTTTTAGGCTAGGCGATTCTGTTCAAACTGCCTATTTCGAAGGCGAAGGTGTTTGTTGGATCGAAATTGACGGTGAAAAACGCAAAATATTTTCCAATAAATTTGAATTAGATGGCATTGCTTTTGAAGAACCCAGCCTAAACTTATTCTCTTTTAATAATCCATATGGCGCTTGCAAAAACTGTGAAGGCTATGGAAAAGTGCTTGGCTTAGATCCTGATTTAGTAATTCCAGATCATGATTTGTCTGTATACGAAGGGGCCATCGCACCTTGGAGAAGTGAACGAATGAGTGAATGGCTTCACCCACTATTACGAAATGGAATACATTTTGATTTTCCGATTCATCGGCCCTACAAAGATCTTTCAGATTCAGAAAAAAAACTTCTTTGGAAGGGAAATAAATATTTTTCAGGTTTAACGCAGTTTTTTGAACATCTGGAAAAAGAGACCTATAAAATTCAATATCGCGTGATGTTATCCCGCTACCGAGGCAAAACAACATGTCCGGAATGCAAAGGTTCAAGATTGAGGGGGGACGCGGCCTATGTTAAAATTCACCAAACATCCATAATAGACTTGGTGCTTTGGCCCATTTCAAAAGTGAAAACATTTTTTGATGCCTTGGATTTAAGTGATCATGATCAATCCATAGCCAAAAGAATATTGATTGAAATCAATAATAGGCTAGAATATATGAATCGGGTGGGCTTGGGTTATTTAACTTTAAACAGGCTTAGTTCGACGTTATCAGGGGGTGAGTTCCAACGGATTAAATTAGCCACATCACTAGGAAGTGCGCTGGTGGGTTCCATGTATATTTTGGATGAACCGAGCATCGGACTTCACCCACGCGATACGGAAAGACTAATTTCCGTGCTGGATATGTTGAAAAAAATGGGCAACACCGTCATTGTCGTTGAACACGAAGAAGAAATTATGCGGGCTGCCGACCAGATTATTGACATCGGTCCTGAGGCAGGAAGGCACGGGGGCCAACTCATTTTCCAAGGAAATCTTCAAGACGCCTTGGCTGATAAAATAACGGATAGTCATACTTTGCGTTTTTTAAATGGGGCGGATCAAATTGACGTTCCGGCGATTCGAAGAAAGGCCTTAGCCCATATCGAAATCATAGGAGCTCAAGAAAACAATCTGAAAAATTTGGACGTCAAAATTCCACTGGGCATTATGACCGTGGTGACGGGAGTGAGCGGCTCGGGGAAATCGACCCTCATCAGAAAAATTGTTTACCCTGCTTTGATGAGGAATCTCCAATTAGGCACCGAAGAAACCGGTCGGTTTAGGGAAATAAAGGGTAGTTTACAGAAAATTACTGGGGTTGAAATGGTGGACCAGCAACCCATCGGGAAGTCGTCGAGATCAAATCCCATCACCTATATCAAAGCATATGACGCCATTCGACTATTATATTCCGAGTTGCCTATGGCCAAATCTAGGGGATATAAACCGGCACACTTTTCATTTAATGTAGAGGGTGGTAGGTGCGAAACGTGCCAAGGAGAAGGCGAAATAACGATTGAAATGCAGTTTATGGCGGATATAAAGCTAAGCTGTGAGTCATGTGGAGGCCGACGTTTTAAACAAGAAATTTTAGAAGTCACTTTTCAAGATAAAAATATTGCTGAAATTTTGGACATGACTGTCGAAGAAAGCATCCCATTCTTTCGTGAAAAATTACCTAGAATTGCTGAAAAAATTGATCCACTATTTCAAGTGGGCCTGGGTTACATCAAGTTAGGACAGTCCTCTAATTCCTTGTCGGGCGGTGAAGCCCAACGCGTAAAACTGGCCAGTTTTTTAGGAAAGGGAAACTCAAACAAAGGAAAAACATTATTTATTTTTGACGAACCTACGACCGGCCTACATTTTCATGACATTAAAAAATTACTCAAAGCCCTGAATGATTTAGTTGAACAAGGTGATACGGTGGTGATTATTGAACATAATATGGAGGTGATTAAATGTGCAGACCACATCATTGATTTAGGCCCTGAGGGTGGAGAGCAAGGGGGGAATTTATGTTTTGAAGGAAGCCCAGAAGAAATGATTCGGTTGAAAAATAATCCGACAGCATTTTATTTAAGTCAAAAAATACCTGCTAAAAAACACTAAATTTACACATGTTTTCCGCTGAAACACTTGCTGGATTATCCCAAAAATTGAACCAAATTGTTCAAGGGTTTTCATTGATGCTTCCGGAAATACTCGTACTTAGTTTACTCATTTTGGTGATATTTGCCGAATTGTTTATCCACGAAAAACCAGAAAAATTCAGTTCTTCTTGGCGCTATTTCATCTCCTTGATCGGCTTGTTTTTTATTTTAGCTTTTGCATTTCAAAGACTTGAAAATGGCAGCCATGGTTTTGCCTCCTTTAATTTATTTTGGATTACGCCCGCCAGCAATGCGATTAATTTGTTGATTGTTGTATTGGGTTTTTTGATCTTAGTGATCAGCCAAATTACAGGAAAAAAAATAACGATAGAGGAGCAAATAGGGTTTTTAAGTATTTTAGCTGGAACACTTTTAACTGGAATTAGCAACCATTGGCTCAGTCTGTTTTTGTCGATTGAATTAATGTCTTTGGGTACATATTTGTTGGTCGGTATTCGAAAAGATTCAGAAGGAGCACGAGCGGCATTGCCTTATGTGCTTTTTGGCATGGCGACATCCGCTATATTTCTCTATGGAGTTTCACTCATGTATGGACTTTCCGGCACCATGTCATTTAGTAACCCAACTTTTACGCGAATTTTTTCTACGGCAGATCCCTTGTTTATCGGACTCAGTTTAGGCCTAATTTCTTGCGCTTTACTTTTTAAAATGTCTTGGGCGCCACTTCATCCATGGAGTCCAGATGTCTTAGAAACCTTGTCGGCGCCTTGGATGGCCTGGATTTCGATTGCCCCTAAAATTGCCGTGACCTGGTTAGGTATTCGAATGATCCATTTCATCCCCACTGATATGAGCATCTATATAGCTTCATTAGCTATTTTAACCCTTTTGATAGGGAATCTAGGTGCGCTAAAACAGACAAATACGAAGCGCTTACTAGCCTATTCTAGCATTGCACACGGAGGATTTATGGCCATGATTTGGCTCACTCCCGCGAAAGAAGCCACAGAGGCTTTGTTGTTTTATGGGCTAACTTACGGATTGAGCACGATATTGGTGTTCTTTTTAGTAGAAAATCAAACTGAACACTCCCTTGAGAAAGAGGATAATTTGGACGTATGGAAAGGCCTATCAAAATCACAACCTGTTAAATCCCTCTTATTATTAGTTGGCCTAATTGCCCTGATTGGACTGCCGCCCGCTGGAACTTTCCTCGCTAAAATTACCTATTTTTCATTGCTTTGGGAATCTATCCAAGTGCATTCCAATATCGCTACCATTGCATTATTAAGCATTGCTATTTTTGCAACAGCCATATCGGTCGTCTACTATTTAAAAATCCCATTTTATATTTATTTTAAAAAATCAGATGTAAACCAAGAGATAAAAATCGAAAAAAATATGTGGATTTATGGTATAATTGCCGCTGGCATTATCCTTTGTTTAATTGCTCCAAATCTTATTTTTAATTTTTGGAATTTATAGATTAAAAAAATGTAAAATTAACGCTTAGCTTCCCTAATAATTCCCTAATTTTAACTTGATTTTGAAAACAAATTCTTCCCCTAGAAATAATATCTGATGTCTGATTCCATTAAGCACGAATGCGGAATAGCCCTAATCCGATTACGTAAGCCATTTCAGTACTATTTGGATAAATACAACAATCCCATGTACGGCCTTAAAAAGTTGTACTTGATGATGGAAAAGCAAGTAAATCGGGGCCAAGATGGAGCTGGGGTTGCCAACATCAAAATCAATGTAAAGCCAGGTCATCGGTACATCAGTCGGTATCGATCAGTAGAACCCGAAGCTGTATCTGATATTTTTGGGAAAATTGACAAAAAATTTAAGAAAGCAAATAAGTTAGCGAAAGAAACAAAACGTGATACGGGTATAGATGCCTCCAAAGATGCCGTTTGGTGGCAAGACAATGTGGCATTTACTGGAGAGGTGCTCCTGGGCCATTTGCGTTATGGAACACATGGCCAAAATGAAATTGAAAATTGCCATCCCATGTTGCGTCAAAACAACTGGCGTTCTAGAAACCTAGTCATGGCAGGCAATTTCAACATGACCAATGTGGATGATTTGTTTGACAAATTAGTTTCCTTAGGTCAGCATCCAAAAGAAAAAGTGGATACGGTCACCGTGATGGAAAAAATTGGTCATTTTTTAGATGAAGAAAATCAAAGACAATTTTTAAAATACCGCGACAAATACGAAAATCCGGAGTTATCTGATATTCTAGCTGAAAAGATTGATTTAATGCGTGTACTTGAAAGGTCGTGTAAAGATTTTGATGGAGGGTATGCGATGGTAGGTATGACTGGATTTGGATCTGCATTTGTGGCACGTGATCCAGCGGGAATTCGACCAGCTTTTTACTACATGGATGATGAGGTCGTAGTCGTCGCCTCAGAAAAGCAGGCCATAAAAACATCATTTGATTGTGAATATTCTGAAATCAAAGAGGTAACTCCAGGCCATGCCTTGGTGATAGCTATGGACGGTTCTGTTAAGGAGGACGCATTCATAGGCCAATTAGAACAAAAATCATGTTCATTTGAGCGCATTTATTTCTCAAGAGGATCAGATCCTGACATTTACCATGAGCGTAAAAAATTGGGCCGATTATTAATCCCTCAAATTTTAGATGAGGTAGATCATGACTTAAAAAATACGGTTTTTTCTTATATCCCAAATACCGCTGAGACTGCATTTTTAGGCATGATTGATGGCCTTGAAGATCACTTGGCGAAAGAAAGAAAAAAGGCAATCATGGAGGGGATTTTATTTGAGGAAGAACTGGAGGAACTGCTCACTTTTAGACCTCGGGTCGAAAAACTTATTTCCAAAAATGTCAAGGTTCGAACATTTATTGCCAGTGACGACCAAAGAGATGACATGGTGTCCCATGTGTATGATACAACGTATGAAGTCATCAACAAAGGAATCGATTCAGTTGTGTTAATCGACGATTCCATTGTTCGGGGAACGACCTTAGAAAAAAGTATATTAAGCCTTTTAGATAAGCTCTCTCCTAAAAAAATCGTGATTGTTTCCTCGGCACCACAAATCAGGTATCCCGACTGCTATGGCATCGATATGTCGAAAATGAAGGATTTTGTGGCCTTTAGAGCTGCCTTAGCTTTATTAAAGGAAAGAGGTCTTGAACATATTTTAGACGAAGTGAATCTTACCTGTTTAATGGCCTTAGAAAATGGCACTGCTACTTCAGAAAATTTTGTCAAGGCCATTTATGAGCCATTTACCAACGAAGAAATTTCGAATAAGATTGCTGAAATCGTCAAACCCAAACACCTTCAGGCAGAAGTTTCTGTGATCTATCAAACCGTGGAAAATTTAAATATCGCATGTCCTAATCATTTAGGGGATTGGTATTTTACGGGAAATTTCCCAACTCCAGGGGGTAATCAGGTAGTCAACAAAGCCTTTGTGAATTTTATGAAGGGAGTAGAAGTAAGGGCTTATTAATTAACGCCAGCGATCAATACCCGCGTTTTCAAATTTTGTGTCTGTAAATTTCAAGTTCCCATTCGACAAAAGGGTAATCGAAATGTATTCCCATTCTTTATCAAAAATGGGGAATTGGCAAATCCATTGCTCCTTACTTTTAACGGCAATAGTCGTATATACTCGGTTGTTTGAGGTGGAATAAAGCGTCACGACTTTGTTCCCTTGCCAGAAGGCCAATAAGCGAGTTAGAAAGGTTATTTTCATTCCTATTCTTTGACTAATTGAACATTAATTTCACTTTTTTTCCCATCTAAAGTGATTCTTTGTCCTTCAAACCCTACCTTACTTACATAAATAAAATTGCTGGAATTTGTGTTGATGGTTAGTGATAAAGGGGCTTTGCCAACGTAATATGCATTTAACTGAACATCCGCTCCTTCAGGAATAGATGTTATAGAAACCTTAAATTCTTTGTTGGGCAACGTGGGCATGGAAGCACAGGAACACAAGAATAAAAAGCAAATAATAGATAATAGGTAACTGGACTTCATTGGCTTAATTTTGATGCGTTTTAAACTTTGGCTCAAATTAACGCCTAGGCCTCCAGAAAATCATCAAAAAATTATTATAAGGAAATGTATTTACTTAACGGTCAATTTGTTAGTAGGCGACAATGACCGCACCTCGAATAGTCTGAATTCCTTTTTCAGGAAAATCGACTGCTTTAAATTGAACAATCCAAGCATAGGAATCTTGAGGGACTCTGACCCCATTGGACTTCCCATCCCATTGTAAATCGGAGGATCCCGATTTAGAAAATATGGTTTCACCCCAACGGTTAAAAATTTGTAAACTTAAAATTTCGACACGTTTGGCGACTTTAGGTACGGGAGAAAAATAATCATTTTTGCCATCCCCGTTGGGAGTAAAAATACTAGGCGCAATAATTATAGGTTCACATTTATCGGAAACAGGAAACGAATTAGCTAATACACAATTATCTTTATCTGTGATTTTTACTTGGTAATTCCCGTTGATTTTTACTGTAATTTGATTTGTGGTATCAGCTAAGGTAATCATTGGCCCAGTCCATTTGAACTTCAAGTCTTTCATGGTAGAATTCAACTGAATTGGAAAAGGAACTGGGCTATCCATGCAAATAGAAAAATCTTTTTTGGGCATCACATAACTGTTCTCTAAAAAATTTACTTTGGTCGACACCTTGACAGAACATTTAGTGGCTGTATCTGATAAGACTAATGACAAATCCCCCCCTGGATATTTAAAGGTCGCAGTGGGGGTTTTGTCTCCGTTACTCCACGCATAACTAAGGTTCTTAGAAACTGGCGTTTTTGTTAATGTAATTTTAGCATCTGTCTTACAAATACGATTGTACTCGGCGTCCAAAGTAACGGGTTTTAAAACCACAATATCAAATTGCTGAGCATCCATTAAATATGCCTTGACGCAACTATTGGTTATTGCCGCGGTAATTACATAAGTATCAGATGTGGCAAAATCATAATGCATTTCTGCTCCCGTATATGAATAGATTAGTTTTTTTGTTTCCAAAGGAACCATAATTCCTGTCACAGGCTCTGGGAAAGGGCTCAAAGTGGTTTGATAAATCTTCCAGTCAATTCGATCATTATTTAACGGATCACAAAGTTTTTGAGAAACGCTAAACTTAAAAGTGGTGCCCTCGCAAGTTTGCGTGATAGAAGGAGGACTTTGAGGCGTTTGGGGGAATGGAATGGTTGGCGGTAATCCTAATTGGCTCGTCGCCCCCGATGGTAATGTTAGAGGTTTTCCTAAAGAATCTACACCAAAACCATTTCGATAAAATTTCGCCATGATACTGGTATCTCCTTTGGCAGTCACTAAATTATTTAGTCCTTTGATTTTCCCAAGAATATTACTGCCTTGAAAGGCAGCAAAAATAATGGCATGATTAATGGGATCAATCTGTAATGCCCCTACTTTTTCTGAACCTGAGTAAATCACTTGCTTGCTCGCCAGCGTTTTTGTTGCATTTTTGCTAGATATGTCAAATTGCAATATTTGAGAAGGAATGCTACTCCCATTACCTTGCATGGAGACATAGAGCACGCTATCATTGGGTGAAAATTCAACTCCATATAAAGTAGGAGGACTTGATCCTAAGTCTAGTGTAAATGACAAGGTCGATTTTCCTGTTGCCTTTACATAGTCGTAAATATCCACTTTATTGGTCGGAGGACCCGGAATTGTAATCGCCAATTTAGTTGAATTAGGGGATGAAATTTTAGTATTTCCAGTCAACCCTGCTGACGTTGAAATTCCTGTGCCAGATTTTGTAACTATGGGAGCTGAAATGCCTGAGGCAGATACTTTAAAAATTCGGGTGCTCGTAGACGTCGCCAATGGATCAGCATCTTGGGTGACGAGCCAATAAAAACCAGTACCTCCTTCGGTGGCTAAAATTCTAGACGTTGTAGGAACAGGGCTCAAGGTATCGTTTAAAACAGAAATACCTCCTTTCCCCTTATTCATTTTCATGTCCACGATGCTATAAAAAATCAAATTTTCACCTTTCGCATTTTTGTGGAGAGTAAACACATAATACTCGGCCTGGCAACCTTTGCAGGCAGTTTTGGGAATAATGGTTACCCCTTGGGAATTGGTCGGATCACCATTTAAAATTTTTGTTGGATCAATGGGATTATTGGACTTGTCAAAAACTTTTTGGCCATCTGTGTAAAAAATAAGGCCATTTGACATGGTAGGATCCTCCATTTTCGCAACTCCATTGGGAGCATTAATTTTACTGGTGACTAAAGTCGGGTTATCGGGCGAACCCGTAAACAGAATAGAGGCCCCGTCTCCAAAAGCCCAAGCTTTGGTGAACTTTGATATATTTTTATCGGGGTCACGCTCCCCACAAATTTTGATTTGCATTTTAGCTTCAGCCGAACATCCAGAAACACGATCGGTAATTTTAACCGAGTAACATCCTGATTCATGCACCTTAATCGTGTCCGTCGTTTGACCTTTGGGATACCACAACACATCGATGGGGTAATTGGGTTTGCCTACTTTCCCAAAAGCATTCAATTCCACAAACTGCCCATCGCAAATAGTCTTTGTCGTGTCCTTATCATCTTTTCCTAAATAGATATAAGGGAGTTGGCCCACGGTAAATTTTTTGACATTCTTAGTCGTTGTCGTTCCACTGACCAGAGTCAATGTCACTGTTTTAACGCCTGGAGTACAATATTGATGCGACCCCGTACGCTGAGTAGATGTATTGGTAGGCGACCCAGGTTCGCCAAAATCCCAAAAATAATTAGTTCCTACAGGCATGTCTACGGCCCAATCGAACACTGTTGCCAAGTCGCTAGACGGAGTCATGGTGCAATTGGCACATTGGGTAATGCAATTATTCCGAATGATGATTTGGCTAAAGGAAATATGACTAATCAATAACCAAGAGAGCAGGAAAAGAAATTTACGCAGCATGGTGTAAAAATGATTAAGCGACACAAATTAAGTCATTTTATTGGTTTTTGAAAAGCTAAGCGTTAAATTGCGGGGCTAAGCGCAAAATGATGAGAAAAATCGTTGTGATTTTTTCATGTTTATGTACCCTTACCTTGAGCCCCTGGGTTGTTCGTGGACAGGATCCTACTTTGTCGCAATTTTACGCTGCACCCCTATTAATTTCTCCGGCTTTTGCGGGAGTGAGCCAAACTTCTAAGGTTAATTTCAATCATCGAAATCAGTGGCCTAATTTAACTGCTAATTACCAATTTTCTGCCTTAACGGCTGACCTAAGTGTGGCGAGCATCAATAGTGGTTTTGGGTTTATAGCTACCACGGACAAACAATTTTCAAATCTAAAAACAACCACTTTTGGGCTTCAATACGCGTATCATTTGACTTTAGCAACGGAAAGTTCCATTTCTTTTGGCTTGGAGGGGGCATATGTGAGCAAAGGAATTGATTATTCGAGTTTGGTGTTTGGGGACCAAGTAAGTTCCTTGTTTAATGGAGGTAGTTTAGGTACATCGACTGATCCGATATTGAGCCAATTTAAACCCAATGCAAATTATGTTGATTTATCGACGGGGGCTTTATTTAATTTAAAAAACACTTGGTTAGGAGTATCGGCGCATCACTTAAATGCCCCTAATAAATCCTTAATAAATGGAAGTGATGATATTTTGCAGACCAAATACAGTGTTCAATTAGGAACGAAGATTTTATTTGAGGATTCTTATTATGAGCAAAACTCAGTGAGTGAGCGAAATAGGGAAAAGAGCATTAGTCCTGTGATGCATTATCAACATCAGGGAACTTTTGACCAGATGGATTTGGGGGCCTATTTGACCTTATCGCCCTTGGTGGTAGGTGCTTGGTATCGCGGAATACCCTTGAAGAATAACAGCAGTGCATCTACTAGAGAGTCCATTGTGGCCTTATTGGGATACAGGCAGGATAATTTCTCGATTGGCTATTCCTATGACCTTACTGTTTCTAATGTAGGATTACCCTCTGGTGGGGCGCATGAAATATCGATTGCTTATTTATTTGACTTAGATATGTCGATCAAAAAACCCATCTTAAAAATTAAGCGTAACTTATCCTGCCCTAAATTTTAAATCCATTAACCTTAGAATAAATAGTTGGCCCACGAAATAAGGACAAGAACAAAAAAATGAATAAATTTGCTTGTATTTTATACCCATTCGTGCATCCTATGAAATTTTCGAATAGCGTTATACGTCCTATATTGTTATCACTTATTTTAATGCTGACCCTCCTGGCTAATTTAACTTTAGCACAAACTCCGGGTATGCCTAAACGAAACGTAGATGATTTAACGGATGACGAGATTTCGATATTTTTAGATAGGGCACAATCGAGTGGAATGACCGAAGCGCAGATCGAAAAAGCGGCGTTGACACAAGGGTATACGCCTGCAGATATTGCAAAAATGAGAGAAAGGATTGCCAAAGTGAATGAAAAAGATCCGTATCAAAAAAATAATAAAACGGAAGAAAATAGTTTGATTCCGTCGAAAGTAATCCCGTTGACAAAACCTAGAACAGCACAATACAACCTATCAGAAAGGAAGTATTTTGATCCCGAAATGGATATAAAACCCAGTGATAGCAATCCTAACATTGATATCTACGAGAAGGAAACTCCACTCACCTTAGAGGAAAGGAAGCTCTTAGCGAACCCATTAAATATCTATAATGACAGCTTGGTTAATGTTTACAATAAATTAAAAGCTAGAACGTCCAGATTTTTAGACAAAAAGATTTTTGGTGCAGACTTGTTCAATAATAAAAATTTGACTTTTGAGCCTGATATGCGAATTGCGACACCAAAAAGTTATCAATTGGGTCCTGATGATGAATTAGACATTCATATTTTTGGTGATGTACTAGACAATTTTAAAGTTAAATTAAGTCCAGAGGGAACGGTTAAAATTTTAAATCTAGGTCCTATTTACATTAATGGTTTAACTGTGGATGAAGCGACGGTCAGGATCGTCAGTCGTTTGCGCCAACTATATCAAGGCTTAAATAAGCCAGGAAGTGGGTCGTCTGCACAGGTCACTTTAGGAAATGTGAGAAGCATTAAAGTTACCTTGACTGGAGAGGTTAAATTACCTGGGACTTATACCGTTTCTTCCTTAGCCACCGTATTTAACGCATTATATTTAGCTGGAGGGCCTAGTAACAATGGTTCCTATCGAAATATTCGGGTTGTTAGGGGAAATAAAGTCATTAGAACACTAGACTTATATGACTTTTTATTAAGGGCTGATCAGAAAGACAATATCCATTTACAAGATCAAGATATCATCCGAATAGCTGATTACGAGAATAGAATTGAAATGTCTGGAGAAGTAAAAAGACCTATGATCTTTGAATCTATCAAAGGAGAGAGTTTTAAAGATGTACTTAGGTTTGCAGGAGGATTCACAGAGAAGGCATATACGTACATGATTAATGTCCAAAGAAACACCTCCAGGGAATTAAAGTTATTAAATATCACTCAAGATGAAGTCGTTTCATTTTTGCCCCAAAATGGAGATAAGTACATCATTGGTACAATTATTGAGCGTTTTGAAAATAAAGTAGAGATCCAAGGAGCGGTATTTAGACCAGGTATGTATGCCTTAGAAACTGGCTTATCTAGTGTCAAAGAATTAGTTAAAAAAGCAGAAGGATTGAGGGAGGATGCGTTTATGAGTCGGGCTACGTTAACCAGAAGAAAAGAAAATTTTGACCCGGAAGTTCTATCGATTGACCTAGGTAAAATTTTAAGAGGGGAAGTGGCTGACATTAATCTGCAAAGAGAGGATGTTTTAAATGTTTATTCCATTGGAAACTTAAGGGAGAAACGATTTGTCAATATTTTAGGGGAAGTAAATGAACCAGGTGAGTTTGATTATAAAGAAGGAATGAAAGTGGGTGATTTAATATTATTGGCCAAAGGTTTCAAAGAATCTGCTAGTTTTTCTAATTTAGAATTGGCTAGGAGGATTATCAACCATGGAAATGGAGATATCTTGACCAATAAAATCGAGATTATTACTTTTGGAATAGATGGAAGCTTAAATCTATCCAATGGGGGTAGCCAATTAGATTTAAAACCATTTGACATCATTTCCATTCGGAAAGCGCCTAATTATGAGGAACAACGCTCTGTAAGGGTTTTAGGGATGGTTAATTATCCTGGTAGCTACGCGATTCAAAATAACAAGCAGCGTATTTCTGATTTATTATTGAGATCCGGTGGGTTAAGAGAAGAAGGGTATCTTGAAGGAGCCAACTTGACCCGAAACTCAACAATTGTAGGCGTTAACTTAAAAGAAATTATTAAAAACCCAGAATCCCAAGAAAATTTGTTGTTGATGGCGGGAGATCAATTAACAATTCCTAGGCTGCAACAAACCATCAAGCTTTCAGGTGGTGTTCAAAATCCATTAGCTGTATCATATAAGGAAGGTTTTACGCTGAGAGACTATGTGGCAGAAGCTGGGGGATATGTGGATATTGCTGACAAAAAACATGTCTATGTGAAATATGCCAATGGCGTTTCAAATAAGATTAAAAAATTCTTAATTTTTAATAAAAATCCTAAAATTACTCCGGGTTCCGAAATTGTTGTGCCTAATATTCCGCAAGGTTTGAAAAAAGGCTTAACAGCAGCAGAAGCGATAGGATTAGCGTCCAGTTTAGTTTCTGTATCCTTTGCCATCATTACTTTAGTTAATAATTTACCAAAATAAATTTCATGTCAAATAACGAGAAACCAATTTCTAGGCCAGTAGAAGATGACGAAATTTCAATCAATTTTGGTGAAATTTACGGAGCATTAAAGAAATATAAAATTCTAATAGCGGTTATGGCTTTTCTCTTTGCTTTGTTAGGAGCTGTCTACTCTTTAACATTGAATAGTGAATATGAAGCTACAGTGCGTTTGGTTTCGGAAACTCCAGAAGGAGGAAAAAGTAGTGCAGCAGGTGGCTTAGGTGGACTTTCATCATTGGCCAATTTAGCGGGTATCAACTTAGGCGGTATGACAGGAACGGATGCCATCCAACCTGCTATGTATCCAAATATTGTACAATCGATCCCATTTTTACAAGAATTAATAAATGCCAAAATTTATAATCCCAAAATTAAAAAATGGCAATTAATTAAAGCCTATTTACAAGAAAAAACAGCCAACGCTCCAATCCAATTATTTTCCAAAGAAGAAGATCCAAGTGAACAGTTTGACAAGGATTTAAAAAATGTGGTTATCCCTTTGAATAACGGAGAAAAATTAGACTTCATTAACATCGACAAAAAAGAGGCCGGTTTATTAATTAAATTAAAAGCCTATATAGAGGTTGAAATCGACAAGAAAACCTCATTAATTATCATAAAATGCACCTTGCCAGACCCAATCATCGCGGCCAACTTAGCTAGTTTAGTTCAGGTACAGTTGACAAGGTACATCATTCATTACAGAACTGAAAAAGTAAAAAAAGAACTTGCCTTTTTAACTTTAAGGCAAGATGAAGCCAGAAAGCGATATGACCAAGCGTTATTTACCTACTCAAACTACAAAGATCAAAATAGAAACAAATTTTTGAATGTGGCTAAGACACAAGAAAAAAAATTACAATATGAGGTGGATTTAGCTTTCAACTTGTATTCAAGCTTAACCAGTCAATTGAGTGAGTCACAAATAAGAGTACAAAAAGAAACGCCCATCTTTAAAGTATTAGAACCAGCGCAGGTACCTCTTTCAAGGTCAAGTCCCAAAAGAAGTTTAATTACGATCGGAGCTATGTTTATTGGGCTTTTTGTATCCTTGCTAGTCGTCTTCTTCAAATCAGTTAACTTAAAGGAACTTTTAAGTTAAGCATTCAGCCACATTTCTATAAAAGAATCTTTAAGATTAAAACATGGATAGATTGACTTATCAATAACTTTCCATTTAAATTAAATCAAGAGATTGGAAATTCGCTTGACTACAAACAACATTAAAAAAGGCCAAATCGACGATTTGGCCTTTTTTAATATACGGGATTATCAGTTTATTTCAACGTACGTTTCACTTCCTTCATTTCGTAGCACTCTAAATTATCTCCCACCTCTAAATCATTGAAGTTCTTCACAGACAAACCGCACTCATAGCCAAACTTGACTTCCTGCACATCATCTTTAAATCTTTTCAATGCTGATATATCCCCATCATGAATCACCACAAAATCACGTATTACCCTAATTTTATGTGCGCGCTTCACCGTTCCATCTAAGACATAACAACCCGCTACGGTACCAATTTTAGTAATTTTAAATACATCCCTCACCTCGATATTTGATGTGATAATTTCTTCGAAAGTAGGGGCCAACATACCCTCCATCGCGGCCTTGATTTCATCAATGGCCTGATAGATGATGGAATAGTTGCGTATTTCAATTTGCTCATTCTCAGCTAATTTTCGGGCATTTTGAGAAGGTCGAACTTGGAATGCAATAATCACCGCATCAGAAGTTGACGCTAAAGCCACATCCGATTCAGAAACCTGTCCTACCCCCTTATGAATAATTCTTACTTGGACTTCCTCCGTCGACAACTTCATCAACGAATCCGATAAAGCCTCCACCGAACCATCCACGTCACCTTTCACAATGACGTTTAACTCTCTAAAAG
>Ga0114958_10000889_pt1 | contig 24658 bp, 34 predicted proteins | sample C_130208_EF_Meta_FD_89577 | JGI IMG/M metagenome (GOLD analysis project Ga0114958, IMG submission 89577) | Freshwater microbial communities from Lake Croche, Canada to study carbon cycling - C_130208_EF_MetaG | ecosystem: Environmental > Aquatic > Freshwater > Lake | place: Lake Croche, Canada... | reverse complement strand
GCCGAATCTGGAGGCACGTTGCCTTTACAATTAATTCCTGTTTTAGCAATGCAAATGCACACTACCGAAGCCAAAGTAAACGCCGTTGTAAATGCTTTTGGTTTATTTGAAATTACAGACGATTTATTTTTTAGCATCCGATTAAATGAGCATTTAGAAAAGGTTAATCAAATAAAAATAAGCGCATCTGAACGCGGAAAGTTAAGCGCAAACAAAAGAAAATCAACTAAAATTCAACAGACTGTTGAACAGGGTGTTGAACAGACTGTTGAACAACCTGCTAAACAAAGAAAAGGAAAGGAAAGGAAAGTAAATAAAACTATTATAACTAATAGTTTTAGTGAAGATTTTTTAAATGATTGGAATACGTGGTTAAATTTTAAAAAAACAAATTTTAAATTTACATACAAAACAATCGAAACAGAACAAATCGCGTTTAACTCACTTTACAAATTATCAAATCAAAACCAGAATACCGCCCGCGAAATTATTCACCAATCAATCGCGAATGGCTACAAAGGATTATTTGAACTAAAAACTAATCAAAATGCAAAACCAACAAATCAGCAACTACAAAACGAATACGCAAACAGATGGGTTAACGGGATGCCAGAACTCGACGAAAATTATAACCTTATCCAACGCTGAATTAATCCCAATACTTCACAGGATATTTTTATTAATTGGACTTCGCAAAGTGCAATATCCAACAGCAGAGGAAGATATGTTTAACGTTACTTTTATTAAAAAAAACTTTGGACATAAAACAATAAACGAAATAATCGAGGCTTTTGAGTTTGCAGTTACTGGAAAACTTGACGTTGATGTCAAACACTACGACCAATTTACGCTTCCATACTTTTGCAGAATTATGGACGCATACCGAATTTTTAACAATGAGCGCATACTTGCAACGCCACCTCCGAAATTAAAAGAAATCGCTTACCAGATGAGCGACGAAGAACGGTTAAACGAAATCGAAGAATGGCGCAAAAAAGATTACGATTTCAAAATTTTACCTTTGTATTTGTACGATTGGATATTAAAATACTCTCTCCATGCTATTACAGACGATTTAAAGGCTGATTATTATAGTAGGGCGGTAAGAGTACACGAAAACGAATTGAGGCGAAATTTTGAACTATTTGGCGAAAAGCAATCTTATGCCGATTTTCTAAAATTAAAGGCGAATAATTTTGAAAAAATTAGCGACAAAGATTTAAGCACAATAAACAATATTTTTAAACGAATTTTTATAAACGAATACTTAAAAAAATGAATTTTAGCGATAACACATTTTCACTTGCAAAAGCATTGCATCATATTAACAACGCCAAGATATACTTCGAAGATGTTAAACGCGACTGCGCTTCATCAACCAAAGATTTATTTAATTCGTACATTATCAAATGCGACATTATAATTAATTCAATAGATCATAAATTAACGGATAAAAACAGGGCGATATTAAAAAAAGAGTTGGCGGATTCGTTTATAATTGAAAGCATTAACGATAAAATAATTTATCTAAATGAAGACCAGCGAAACGAAGTAGAAACTTTTATTGATAACTTTATAAAACAAAACAAAAAATGATTACAGGATATAATTTTTGTAAAAGTGAAATAGACGTAAGATTTAAAAAATTATACGGTCGGTTTTTTGTTTACATTTTAAAATCAAAAAGAAAATATGTTTATATTGGTTGCAGTAGCAGTATTTATTATAGATTAATTCAGCATAAAGGAACAAAAAATTTTGATAGGGTTGAATTGTTTGAATTTAAAAATAAAAATGATTCAAAAATAACTGAAAAATCATTTATAAAAAAATACAAGCCAGCTGATAATATTCAATATTTATATCGATAATAAATGATAAAAAGAACGGATAGCAACCACGCCGAAATAATAAAAGCACTTCGCAATATTCCAAACCTAAGCGTATTTAGTACGCACGAAGTCGGCAAAGGATTCCCAGATATCGTAATAGGTTACAAAGGCATTAACTATCTAATCGAAATTAAAGACGGAAATAAACCACCTTCGGCACGTAAACTTACACCCGATGAGGTAAAATTCCATCAAGAATGGAGTGGGCAAATTTCAATAATAAAAAATTTAGATGAATTATTGCAAATTATATTATAACTTTAATTTGTGAATTGTAACGACATTATAACCGAGTTGTATAACAATGACAAGATAAACGAACTTATCGGCAAAATTCAACCCGCAGAACTTCAGGCGGATTTAAAACAGGAACTAGCAATTGTATTGCTTGAATACGATTGCAACAAACTAAAAAAAATATCAAAGGAAGGTAATATTATAGGGTTTGCAATGCAGATTATTTGGACGATGGGTACATCAAACCGCAGTCCTTTTTATAACAAATACAGAAAAAACGAAATTGAAAAAGCGTTTAATTACATTAGCAGTCAAAATGGTAATTCAATACCATTACGTACGGTACAAATTGCGGAAAAAATTTTACAAACAAAACTTGCAGGCAATCCTATGGAAGCGCACGAATCAATAATATTTAATAAATACGTTGAATTACGCAGTTGTGTTGATGTAGCAAAGTATTTTGACATCCCAAAGGATCATGTATTTGCAGTTGTAAAGAAAATAAAACACGAATTAAAAAAGGCTATAAATGGATAAATTAATAATTATTGTTGCGTCTATTTCGTTTAGCTATTATTTTATAAATATTGCTGGAATTCCATTTTGGATAAAACGCAAATTAAATTACACTAGGTGGCAAAGATTAAAGCCTTTAGATTGTTTAACCTGTTTATCGGTTTGGGTTGCGGTAATACTTTTTTTTATGCCTGCAATCGCACCCGAATTTATAGCAACTATTTTTTTATCTGGAATAATCGCAAACAATATAAAATGAAAATACTAGGAATTTCACACCCAAATAGCGGTGTTGGTTATCATAGAGTATGTTTGCCGATGGGTTATATGGATAATATTACAGGTGTTATATCAAACTATCCTACCGAAGAAATGCTTTCAACTGATTACGATATACTTTTATTTAATAGAGTTTCGCTTTGGGATAATAACCTAAACGCGATTAGAGATGCGATTAATTGTAAAATAGTTTGCGATATGGATGACGATTGGATTTTGCCGACAAATCATTTAAACTATCATCAATACAAAGAAATGGCGGGGCGTATTGAAAATAATCTTTTAATGTCTGATTTGGTAACTTGTACAAATGAAAGATTAGCTGAACGGATTTACCCATTTAATAAAAGCGTTGAGATATTCCCAAACGCCTTACCATTTGGCGAAGGGCAATTTTTACCAGATAAAAAAGAAAGTGAACTAATAAGAATATTTTGGGCGGGTGGTTGCACACACGAACACGATCTACAAATTTTACAATATCCTTTACAGCGTTTAGTTGGGAATAAAAAAATTAAAATGGTTTTAGGCGGTTATACAGATGACGACGCAAGCAGACCAATTTGGAATAAAATGCTTAATCATTTCACAGCATCAAAGCGTTTACAATTTGACGCATACGCTGGAATGCGCCCGACTGAATATATGGAGATTTACGAAAACGCGGATATTATGTTAGTGCCTTTGGTGGCAAATGATTGGAGTAAATGCAAATCAAATTTAAAGTTACTCGAAGCATCGGTTAAGAATATTCCTGTAATTTGTTCAAAGGTTGAACCATATTCTATGGATGCAGACGCGCCTGTGTTATGGGTTGAAAAACAAAGCGATTGGTATAAACATTTAAATTTTTTAATAAACAATGAAAAAGCAAGACAAGATTATGGTGAAGCACTTGGCGAATGGGGGCGAAGAAAATACAACCTTTTCAACATTAACCCCAGACGTCGAGCCACATTTGAAAGTATTATCAAAGCATAAACACATATTTGATTTATACGCTCAAACAGGCGAATTGGTTAATTTCCACGCCGACATACATAACGAAGTAATTGAGGCTTATAGGGTTGTTAATCCACATTATCATTATAACCGCAGTTGCCCTGCTTGTGTATGCGATATGTTAAAAGACGTTTATAAATACTATAATTCAACTTTATGATAGATAAAATAGGCGTTGGAATGGTTACTTGGAATGCTGAAGATAGATTAAAACAAAGCGCACAATTAATCCCAGCTTGGATTAAAAACTTTGTTATTGTAAACGACGGAACGAAGTACAACGATATTACATACCCAACTCAAGCAAAAGTAATACAACACGAAACAAACTTATCAGTAGGCGTTGCAAAAAATACTGCTTTAAAATATTTAATGGATAAAGGATGCGAGCATATTTTTTTAATTGAAGACGATATGTTAATTAAAAACGAAGACGTTTTTTTAGAATATATTTTGCACTCAAATGTTTCAGGTATAAAGCATTTGAATTTTGCGCTTCACGGACAGCATAATAAATTAAATGGAATACCTAATCCAAGTTTTAAATATAAGTACAAAGAAAATGTTACTATATTTTTATATCCTAATTGCGTTGGTTCATTTTCTTATTATCACAAAAGCGTAATTGAAGAATGCGGTTTAATGGATGAAAATTATTTTAACGCTTGGGAACACGTAGATCACACATACCAAATAATTAAAAAAGGATTTCACCCTTCATTTTGGTTTTTTGCGGATATTGAAAACAGCGATAAGTTTATAGAAGAAATACCAAATTCAATACAAAATAGTACAATTGCAAATAGAAATGATTGGAGTACAAATGCAAAAAATGGTGAAGATTATTTTAATAAAAAAAATGGTTGCAGTGTTGGAAGTATATTAAAAGTTAATTCAGAGACTTTAAACGCAGAATTAATAAACATTTATAATAATAAACAATGAAACAAATAACAGGAAGATTTATTTATAAAAGTATTCCAATACAACAGCACGAAGAAATTAAAACTCCTTTTTATGAATTATTAAAAACTATAAAGCCAAAACAGATTTTAGAAATTGGGACGGCATCAGGCGGTTTAACATTAATGTTAAGAGATGTTTTAAACGAACTAAATTTAAACGATTCAATAATTAGGACTTACGATATAGAACAAAGACATTATTTATCTTATCCTAAAGGAAAGGATATTGAAGTAATTATTAAAAATGCATTTAATTCTGAATACACCGAGTTAATAGAATTAGATGAAATTAATTCTTTTATAAATCGAGAAGGGGCAACAGTTGTTTTATGCGATGGGGGAAATAAAATTAATGAGTTTAAAATGTTAAGCGATTTATTGAAATCGGGGGATGTAATTATGGCTCACGATTATTGCGCAAACGAAGATGTATTTAATGATGAATTTAAAGGCAAAATTTGGGATTGGTTAGAAATAAAAGATACAGATATCGAACTATCGGTTAAAAAAAATAAATTAAAACCATTCATGCACGAAGATTTTAAACGTGTTGTTTGGGTTTGTAAAATAAAATAACAATGAATAAATTAGTAGTAAACGTACATGATCGTTTAGAAAACATTAAACTTTGGGTAAATGCTTGGGAACAATCCGAGCAACTAGATTACGAATTAGTAATAATTCAAAACCACCATCAGCCACAACCAGCATTTGAGGATGTTTGCAAGGGTGTTAAATACATTAGACGTGTTGGGGTGGGTTATGATATTGGCAGTTTTCAAGACATCTGTAACGAACGATTAGAAGGCTTTGGCAATGATTGGGATAAATTGTTATTTACTTGCGACGATTGGTTGCCAATGAGAAAAACATTTCTAAAAGAATTTGACGATAAGTATTCTAAAAATACTGTTGTTTGTAATGAGATGAGCAACTTAATTAAACCTCATATTCGCACAAGCGCATTTTTAATTGATAAGAATTTGAGCAAAAAGTTAAGGTTTGAAGTTGATCCGATTACAACAAAAGATGATTGTTGGAACTTTGAACACAGAACGGCGCACTCATTTTTAGAACAATGCCATCGTAATAATTACGAAGTAAAAACAGTTAGCCATATTTGGTGCGCTCCGATTTGGGATAGTGGACACCATGCGCACACGAAAAGAATTTTAGAATACGAAACAAACTTTTATGAAGCTATCTAAATTAAAACCAAATCCGAACAATCCGAGAATAATTAAAGACGATAAGTTTAAAAAACTCGTTAAGTCAATAAATGATTTTCCAAAAATGTTGGCTTTGCGTCCTATCGTTGTTGATGAAAATTTTATTGTTCAAGGTGGCAACATGCGTTTAAAGGCATTACAGGAAATAGGGTTTAAAGATATTCCAGAAGAATGGGTTAAACAGGTTAGCGATTTGAACGAAGATGAAAAGAAACAATTTATAATTAAGGATAACGTAGGGTTTGGTGAATGGGATTGGGACGATTTGGCGAATAATTGGGACGCAGAACAATTAACGGAGTGGGGTTTAGATATACCAAACTTTGAAGCCGAAGTATTAGAAGCCGAAAAAGATAATTACTCAATCCCAGATGAAATAAAAACAGATATTGTTTTAGGCGATTTATTTGAAATAGGCGAACATCGTTTACTTTGTGGCGATAGTACCGATAGCGACCAAGTTGCAAAATTAATGAATGGAAAAATTGCAAATTTATCTTTTACATCACCACCATACAACGCAGGTAAAAGTGAGTCGTTAAGTGGTAATACACATACAACAGATAATAAATACAATGAGTATAATGACAATCAAACGCAATCAAATTATTTGGATTTATTAATAGGTTTTACAAATAACGCTATTTTATTTAGCGATTATTTGATTTGTAATATTCAAAGTTTAGCAGGAAATAAAATAGCATTAATAGAATATTTAAACAATTATAAAGATAATTTCATAGATGTTGCAATTTGGGACAAAGAACACGGAGCGCCCGCAATGGCTAAAAATGTTATGACAAGTTGTTGGGAGTATTTATTTTTTATATCTTCAAAAGAAAACGCTTCCAGAGCAATACCAAACGCAAATTTTAGAGGGACTATAAAGAATATTTATCGAGGTAAGCCAAATAGAAATAATGAATTTTCAAGCGTTCACGCGGCTACGTTTCCCATTGATTTACCAGAATGGGCATTACAATTTACTAAAAAAAATGACATTTTATTAGACCAATTTTTAGGCACCGGTACAACAATGGTTGCATCACATCAATTAAATCGTAAATATTATGGTATGGAATTAGATGCAAAGTATTGCCAAGTAATTATTGACCGTATGCGCAAATTAGATGAAACATTAATCATAAAAAAGAACGGCGTTGAAATCACACACTAAAATATATTTTAATTACTTCGGCTACGATGTAACTGATTTCATTCCGTGCGAAATTTGTGGCAAAATGGCTAACGATATACACCACATACACGCGAGGGGAATGGGTGGAACAAAGCAAGCGGATAACATCGAAAACTTAATGGCGCTTTGTAGAAACTGCCATATCGAATACGGCGATAAGAAACAACACATTGATTTTTTAACCCAAATACACAAAGACAAATGCAACTCACGTTAAAACATTATGACATCACGATAAGCGTTGAAACTTCGGACGATATAACAATAGACGATTTATACCACCAATTTAACGCCTTATTGATATCGGCAACGTTTAGCCAAGAACAAATAAACAATTGGATTATAGAAAAAGCAGAAGAACTAAACTGCGATAAATCTGTGTAATATGCCAAACGAAAAAAACTTAAAACCTTTTAAAAAAGGTTACGACGAAAGAAGAAATTTACAAGGGCGCAAACATAAATTCATTACGCTTTTGAAAAATGATGGGTACTCAGTTAGTCAAGTAAATGACACGATCAAAGTAATGATGGCAATGACATTAACCGAATTAGGAGAAGTTTTTAAGAATCCAGAGTGTACCGTACTAGAAAAAACAATTGCTAACGCTTTGCGTAAATCACTTGAAAAGGGTAGTTTATATTCGCTCGATACATTATGGACTCGACTATTTGGGAAACCAAAAGAAACAAGCGCAGTAACTACTGATGGCAAAATAGAGTTTATTGTTACAAAAGGCAAAACAATTTTATAATGTGGCGAGTATATGTATTTGAATTTATTGTTGTAGTTTTAGTATCATTTTTATGGACGCATTTATTAACTAAAAATAATAACGATGAAAGTAATTAAAAATTTATTCGGGATGGCATTACTAGCTGGATTCATTAATCCTGTATTCTTTCCCGACAATCAATATTGGTTTCAAGGCTTTGCTGGGTTACTTGCATCATTCATTGGATCAGGATTAATCTTTGGGTTTAAGGATTATGCAGTTGGTCCAAGAGACATAGGAAATGTCGGTGTAATGCCTAAAATTAATCAATCTTGGATGTTCTTTTTTATTGGGGCTGTTGCTAACTTATTATGGGCTACACTTTATGTATAAAATGTACCGCACTGCATACCATAAAAACTGCTTTGCGGTCACTTTTACGTAAACGTAAACAACTTTTAAAATTAAACATTTGAAGATGCCAATAGATAAACAATACCATTTTATTGCTGGGTTTCTAATATTCTTAATTGCTCAATTATTCGTATCGGATTTGTGGGCGATGGTTGTAGTTGTAGCAATTGGAACTTTAAAAGAGGTTTGGGATTATGTCAGCAAAAAAGGCACTCCAGATATAGACGATTTATTATTTACTATCTACGGCGCATTACCTATTTTTGTAATAAATTTATTACTTGCAAATTCCAATTCCTGAATTACACATTAACCAACAAAAAATATTCGACTGCGCTTCGCGGTTTAGGGTTGTTATGTGTGGGCGAAGGTTTGGCAAATCGGAACTCGCACAACTTGAAATAATCTTTGAGGCGATTAAGGGTAATAGCGTTGCATACATTACACCTACCTACCAGCTAGCAAAAACCTTTTTTAACAAGCTAATCAAAACAATACCTTTTGAAAACAACAAATCTGATTTAACGATATTATTTCCTAACGATGGCAACGTAATGTTTTTTACAGGCGAACGTCTGGATAATTTAAGGGGGCGTAAATTTCATTTAGTAATTATAGATGAGGCTTCATTTATCCCTAATTTAGAAGATGGGTGGTTAAACTCAATAAGACCTACCTTAACCGATTATAAAGGGCGTGCGCTGTTCGTATCAACTCCAAAGGGTAAGAATTATTTTTACTCATTGTTTATGAAAGCCGACGGCAACGATTGGCAATCGTTTAAATTTAGCACATACGATAATCCGTACATTGACCGCACGGAAATAGACGACGCACGAACACAATTGCCATCCGCAGTATTTGAACAAGAGTACATGGCTAACGCTATGGAAAACGCAAGCAATCCTTTTGGCAATCAGCATATTATTGATTGCATCCGACCATTGAGCGTTTTACCTGTTGCGTATTATGGAATAGATTTGGCAAAGTCCTTTGATTATACGGTTGTAATTGGACTCGATGCAAACGGACACGTCGCACACTATGAGCGATTCCAAAAAGATTGGGCGCAAACCAAAGAAACGATTTTAAGGCTTGATAAAAGCAAACCCGTTGTAATTGATAGCACAGGCGTAGGCGATGCAATAACCGAAGATTTACAACGCCATTTTAACGCTATGCACGGGTTTAAATATACATCGTCAAGCAAGCAACAATTAATGGAGGCGCTTGCTTCATCTATACACAAACGCGAAATATTTTACCCCGACAACGAAATTAAAAGTGAGTTGGAAATATTCGAATATCAATACACGGCAACAGGTGTAAGATATAACGCGCCAACAGGATTTCACGACGATTGCGTTAATGCTTTGGCTTTGGCTAATAAATGCAAAAACAATTATAAACACGCTGGAGTTTACCGCTTCATCTAATTTTCTAAAAAAAATCTATATTATATTATGAAGGTTACTATTTCAAAATTTCAAGATTTATACAAGATTAGTTTAATGGAAATAAACGAGGCTGAAAAGTCCGCTTTGTTAGTTCAAGAATTTACAGGGTTGAGCGATGCACAGGTTGACAAGATGCCTTTAAAAAAGTTTAATAAGCTATGCAAAACAATTAACGAAAAGTTTGAAAAGTATGGCAAAGAACTTGACGAAAAGAAACCGCAAAAGTATGTATCGGTTAAAGGTCGTTTGTATTTGTTGGAATATGATTTAGCCAAGCCACCAATGAACGCGGGACGTTATGTTGAGCTAGCGACGTATAGCGAAGACGTAATCGGCAACCTTCACAAGATCATGGCGACTATGTGTACCCCTTTAAAGTTTACTTTGAAGGGATTGAAGCGCAAAGAAAAGAATCATAAACAAGTTGCTGATGATATGCTGGATATAGATTTTGAAGTAGCGTATCATTCCGCTGTTTTTTTTTACGCAGTTTTCAGCAAATCAATTCAGGCTTCGGCTTCTTATTTCAAAACAATAGCAACGGACACGGCGAAGGTGGAGCAAGTGCTGATGAATTTAGCCGAGTTTACGGATGGCTTTATAACTGCAAAATGGTATCGGAATTTGAAGGAATTAGCATAAACGAGGCTTGGGATTTGCCTGTGTTTCAGTTTCTAAATGATTTGAGTTATTTAAAAATGAAACGCGAAATAGATAATGAAGCAGAAAAAAAACTATTAAAGAAATATGCCAATTAACATTACACAATCGCAAAAAATACAGCTTGATAATGGGTTTGTCGGCAGTACGGGTAGTTTTAATTTTAGCGAAGTAACGGCAAAGGAAATAAACGCTTTATTAATTGAGCGTGCAGAATTATTTAAAGATGTTTGGATAGAGCAATTAAATAGTAAAAAGATTATCGCATCTGGGAATATTGAAAATGTGGATTATGAAATTGTGCAAACGGGTAGCTCGGCAACTTTAAATATTAGATTTCCATATTACGCAAAGTTTCAAGACGAGGGGGTTATGGGTTGGATTAGTAAATCGCCACAAAGTAGATTTAAGTTTAAGAATAGTTATACAATGAGCAAAGAGGGGCGCGAATCTTTGTCAAAATGGTTGCGAAGTTCAAACGCAAAGGTTAGAACAACAGACGTTCAAAAATATGGTGCGCAAGGAGTAGAAAAAAAATTTAAACGAATTAGTGAGTTTGATAGAAATTTAAATAGATTGATTTTTAATATAAAATCATACGGTATTAAACCGCGTAATTTTATCGAGCCTACAATTAAGAAAAGTTTAGAAGGTTTTGAAAAGGAAATAGGCGAAGCGATAGGTAAAACAATAACAATTAATATTTTTAAATGAGTATAACATTAATAAACCCATCTGGCTACCCATCTGTACAGGATAATCTTTGGTCGATTGCTTATAGTAGTAATTCGGGGCAAGTAGATTTTAAATATGTTTTTGATGTGTTTGTTGATGGGGTGCAATTGGTACGCACAAAAGTATTTCCAGAGCCGTCAAATGGTCGCGGTTACTTTGATGCAATGCCGATAGTATCAAATGAAATTACTTATGCGTGGTTTACTCCAAAATTTAACGACGGATTTATTGATGCGCCATTATTAACGGCATCAAATACATTAAATGAAAAGATTTACCAAATAAGAGTTGGCGAAGATTATAGCGGAACAACATTTTTAAATTTGGCATCTGGGAATGTAACAGCTTATAATTATTCAGCGCCTTTATTTAAGCGTAGGCAAATTAATATAGGACAAAAATTAAATAATTGGTTAACAAATAGACAATTAACAATAAAGGCAAAATTAACTGATAAAATATTAATCCCATCATTTGGGAATGTAATAAATGATATTAGAGTTGTTTCATACGATCAAAGCAATACAATAATTAGGCAATGGGGTTATGGTTACACAGGAGTTTTAAAATACAATCAATGGGACATTGGAACGCAAGTATTAAATAATTTATCACAGGTTTTATTTTCTTTTCAAGGCATCCCATCAAATACAAAGTATTACACTGTAAAATTAACAAATTCGAGTACAATTGAAACGACATTAATTCGCGTAGATATTGATTGTAACATTAATTACACGCCTATTAATCTTTATTTTATTAATGCCTTTGGGATGTTTGACACAGCGCGTTTTAATCTAGCGTCGCGCCTTACAATGGACGTAGAGCGCAAAACATTTGAGCAACGTAATTACACCTTTAATAATTCAAGTGTTGATTATTACGACGTAAATAAGGTGTACAACGAAAGCAAAATTAACTACGGTAGTAAATCTAATCATTCGTATAAACTTACAATGGATTTTCCAAGCGATGCCGAATATGTATGGCTTGCTGAATTAATTGTATCACCACAGATATACGCGGAAATAGACGGGAATTATTATCCTGTTACAATTAAAAATTCAAACTACGAATATTCAACATACACAAACAACAAATTAAGAGCGTTGGAAATCGATATTGAATTAAATCAAACACGTTACAATTTTAAACGATGACAAGGATATTTATAGAAGATAATGAGTTAGATATAAACGCGGGTTTTTCGCAAATGATTAACTATTCTATTGACGATCTAAATAATTTAGACAGTAAAACAACTTCATTTACTAAAACAATTATATTGCCGGGCACTTCAAAAAATAATCGTTTACTCGGTAATATATTTGAGTTTGCTAATTCAAATTATACGGTTGATAGTGCGCCAAATTTTGGATATAATTTTAACGCTAGTAAATCAGCAAAGGCACGAATAGAAGTAAATGGAATGCAAGTTATTAAAGGCGTTATGCGATTGCTTGAAATAATTGTTGATGGTGAATTTGTAGAATATGAAGTTGCATTATTTGGGGAGTTAGGCGGTTTCTTTTCAAAGTTAGGCGCTAATAAATTAACCGATTTAGATTTTAGCGCATATAATCACACTTATAATTACACAAATATTGTTAATAGTTGGGATAACGCAAATGCTGGTGAAGGTTATTATTACCCGTTAATTGATTACGGAAATACATCGCCTATTAATGATTCAAACTTTTTTAAAAAATCGTTTTATTTTACTGCATTTAGACCAGCTTTTTTTGTAAAGGAATACATCAATAAAATTATAACGCAAGCTGGTTACACTTGGGAATCTAATTTTTTTAATACTAATTTTTTTAAGCGTTTAATTGTACCAAATAATCAAGTAAGGCTTAAATACAATCGCGATAAAATATTTGAAAGCAATATTAATCCTGTAACACCAACGATTAGCACATCTCAAAATTTAATACATTCAAATATTGTAACAGATTTATTTACAAATGTTTCAAGTACAACTTTTACATACACACCAGCACAGGCATTTGTTGGCGAAATAGGATTTAATTTTAGAGGCACTTATACGGTGCAAAATTCAAATTCTAGCGATACTTTATACAGATATGCTTTTGCAACAATAAGAGTTTATAAAAATGGTTCTGTATTTTATATTGATACAAACAAAAGATTTGGGGGTTATGCCACAACTTTAGGCGGTTTTTTAACTGGCCCAACTTATAATTTTTCTTTGAGATTCCCGCCAATACCAATAACGTTTAATACAGGCGATACATGGAAAATGGACGTATTTATATATGACACAGACGGAGCAGTTTTAAATGTAAGTTCAAATAATAGTGTTGTAACTATTTCAACCTCAAATCCAATTTTAGTTACTGCTCAATATAATGATTTTTTATTAGTTAATGGCTCATTGCCGCAGAACGTTTTACAAAAAGATTTCTTTGCGTCAATACTTAAGATGTTTAATTTAATGGTAACCGAAGATAGATTTACCGAAAAGAAATTAGTAATTGAGCCCTATGTTGATTTTTATGATTTAAGTCGTTCAAGTTATAAAGATTGGAGTAATAAAGTAGATCGTAGTCAAGTAATAAAAATTAAACCAATGAGCGAAATCAACGCTCGATATTACGATATAAAATTTAAACAGGACGCGGATTATTTTAACGAGCAATACCGCAAAAAATATATTGAAGGATACGGAGATTATAGATATGATAATCAATTAGATTTCGCAAAGGATACAATTACAACAGATGTAATTTTTAGCGCGTCGCCTTTAGTTGGTACACCAATAACGATAAGATTTTCCCAGCAATTTATAAATTGAATAACGGCACTGAAGAAATGATTGAGCATAATATAAGAATTATGCAAGCAAAAAAAATAACAGGTCGTACAAGTTGGAAAATATATTATAAACCACTTGGGGTTGATACTATATTAACAACAGTAACAACATACGGATACGCTGGACATTTAGACGATCCATATAATGCGAGTGCTGATTTAAACTTTGGAGTGCCTAAAGAAATAAATTTCACTTTGGCTTCGGGTTTATTGTCAAACAATTTATTCAACACTTACTACTCGCCATACTTTGCGGAAATAACCGACAAGGATTCGAGATTAGTAACGTGCAAAATGAAATTAACGGAGCGCGATATTAATACATTAGATTTTACAAAGTTTATCTGGATTGATGGAGTTTTATATCGCCTTTATAAAATAGTAGATTATGCAGAAAATGAACTTTGCGAAGTGCAATTATTACGAGTAATTTATACAACATACTAAAATGATTATAAAATATTTTGATGAATTTGAAGGTCAATGGTTAGACATCACAGGAACAACAGGCACGACGTTAACATACAACAATGCGAGTGGATGGGTTGGCGTTGCTAACAAAGTTATAAAGGGCAACATATCACAGGTAGGAACGAGCGACCCAACAATTGATATATTTGAAAATACAACAGGCGCAACGCTAACAACAAGTAGAAACAATACAGGAATTTATCGTATTGATTCAAATATACCACTTTGGATGGCTTCAACAATGTTTATTATAATAGGCAACAACCAATCAAAAAACGGCGATTTTGTTTTTAATATGCAATATGGAACGTCGACACGATTAGATTTATTTACTTTATTAGATGGGGTTTTAACAGACGAGTTATTAGGTAATACAAGTTTTGAAATAAAAATATATTAATGGCAACAACAACTGAAGTAGGAATAAAAATAACGGTTGATAGCTCACAACCTGAAAAGTCGGTAGGCTCGATAAAATCTCAATTAAAACAAGCGAACGCGGAGTTAATTGCTATGCGCGATAAGTTTGGAGATACATCCGACGAGGCGGTAAAAGCAGCTAAAAAAGTAGCAAATTTAAAAGATAGCATTGGCGATGCTAAAGCAATGACGGACGCGTTTAATCCAGACGCAAAGTTTAAAGCGTTTGGTAGTTCATTACAAGGTGTTGCGGGTGGGTTTTCTGCATTACAAGGCGCTCAGGCGTTATTTGGTAGCGAATCAAAAGACCTAGAAAAAACGCTTGTAAAAGTACAATCCGCGATGGCTTTAAGTCAGGGTTTAAATTCAGTATTGGAGGCTAGGGATAGTTTTAAAAATTTGGGCGCGGTTGTTAAGGATGTAGGGAGTAAAGCGTTTGGTAGTTTAAAAAGTGCAATTATATCAACTGGAATCGGATTGCTTATAATTTCTTTGGGTTTATTGGTTGCCAATTTTGACAAAGTAAAAAAGGTTGTTTGAAATCTTATTCCTGGTCTTGCATCTGTTGGCGAATTTATTGGAAATATAATTGATAGCGTTACAGATTTTGTAGGTGTTACATCAAAGGCTAGTCGCGAATTAGAAAAGTTTAATAAGATTACCGACCAACAATTAAAAGAGCAAAACGCTTTTTTAGACCAGAACGGATACAAATATGATGAGTATACAAATAGAAAAATAAAGGCTAACATTGATTATTTAGAAAACGCTAAAAAGGTAAAAAATGATGAAACGTTAAGCGAGGCTCAAAAGAATAAAGCGTTAAAAGATTACCAAGATAAAAGAGATTTTGAGATTAATGAGGCTACAAAAGATAGACAGGCAAAAGTTGATGAAGCCAACGCACAAGAAGTTGAAAAGGAAAAACAAAAAAATGAAAAAATAAAGGCTGAAAACAAGGCTAAAAATGATGCGTTAAAAAAACAAAATGAAGATTTTGAAAAAGAATTGCAAGCGTTAAAAGACCAGAATTTAGTTGATGCAATTAAGGATGAAAACGACAAAGCCGAAACGTTATTGCAATTGCAATTTACAAATGATATTAAACGAATTAACGCTAGTAAATATACAGAGGAGCAAAAGAACGCTTTGCGTATTGAATTAGGAAATCAATTTCAAATTCAACAAGACGAAATAAATGCAAAGCGTGATGAAGAAGAACAAAAAAAGTTAGACGAAGCAATAAAAAAAGAACAGGAACGAATTGCCAATAATAATAAAATTCGTGAGGCTGATTATGAGAATAAAAAAAGAAAAGAGGAACAGCAAACGCAATATACAAAAGAGCAAACAGAGGCACGAATTAAATTAGATCAAGAAGAAAGAAAAACTAAAATTGATTCCGCAGTTGCAATTGGTAATTCATTAGGGCAATTATCGGATTTGGTAGGCAAACAAACCGCAGTTGGAAAAGGTTTGGCGATTGCGCAAGCGACTATAAATACATATTTGGGAGCGTCGGAAGTATTACGAGCGAAATCTGTTTTACCCGAACCAATAGGCACGATTTCAAAAATTATAAATGTTGCGGCTATAATTGCAACAGGTATTAAATCAGTTAAAGCGATTATAGGAACTAAAGTTCCAAACGCTGGGGGTGGTGGCGGTGGTTCAATTAGTGCGCCATCTTCTGGAGGCGGAACGGTTGCCCCACCATTACCGCCACAATTAGCAACGCAAACAATTAACGCAGGACAAATAAATCAGTTAGCATCGGCAACGGCTCGCGCCTATGTTGTAGAATCCGATGTTAGTGGAAATCAAGAAAGAATAAATCGATTAAATAGAGCATCACGAATAAATTAAATATTATGACATTACCAATTTACGAATTAAAAATAAGTGAAAACTTGAACGACGAGGCAATGGTTGATTACATTGCTTTAGTAGACGCTCCAGCAATTAAAAAAGATTTTGTTGCGTTTAAAAATGAATTTATTGAGCCATCCAAAGGCGAACGTGAAAGCGATTTTTTACAACGTTGTATTAAGTATGTAATTGATGAAGGCAAAGAAAGTGAGCAAGCCGTTGCAATTTGTAACGCTTTGTGGAGTGAACATTTTGCAGATGAATCTTGCCCAATAGCAACACAGGATATTAAAACAAATTTAAAGGATAGGCAAAATGCTATTGATGTCGCACATTACGGGCCATTAAATCCAAATTTGCCATCAGAAGAATATTGGACGCGTAAGGCAAAACAATTTAATGCAACAGTTGATGAGGCAAAAAAATCTATTTGCGGGAATTGTGCTTTTTTTAATGTTAGTCAAAAAATTAAAGATTGCATTGCAACAGGGATAGGAAACGAACTCGATCCTTATAATGTTATTGATGCTGGAGATTTAGGTTATTGCGAGGCATTTGATTTTAAATGTGCAAGTAAAAGAACTTGCGATGCTTGGGTTGTTGGTGGGCCAGTTGAATTTGCGGGTGTTAAAGTTTCCATTGATTACGACGATACATTAAGTACAGACAGAGGCAAAGAACTTGCAAAGCGCTTAATTGCCGAAGGTGATATTGTGTATATTATTTCAGCGCGTAATAATATTGACGGAATGTTAGGCGTTGCTGAAAGTTTAGGCATTCCCAAAAGTAGGGTTTACGCAACAGGTAGCAACAAAGCAAAAGTGCAAAAGATTAAAGATTTAGGAATTACAAAGCATTATGATAATAATGAAGATGTAATTAATCAACTCGAAGGCATAGGTAAAAAGTTTGCGCAACAATTTGCATTTTCAATTTTAAGCGAAGAAAAGAGGATTATATCTGGTGCGCTCATGTTAGCCGACGAATTAATTTACCGTAATAACGAAAAGTTTGGAGAACACTATGTTAAGTTTTCAGCGGAAACAATTAAAAGCATAGCAATAAAATGGGCAAAGAAAAACTTTAATAACCATGTTAATTTAATGCACAACCCAGAAGAAAAAGTAAAAGGAGTTACAATGTTTGAAAGTTGGTTAGTAGACAACGAAAGAGGGATAATGCCAATGAAAGGGTTTGAGGGTTGCTCGGATGGTAGTTGGTTTGGGAGTTTTTATGTAGAGAATGAAAAGGTGTGGCAAAGTATAAAAAGAGGCGATTACAAAGGGTTTAGCGTTGAGGGTTTGTTTGACTATGTCGAACCAATTACAGCCGAAGAAAACGCCTTAAAAAAGATTTCAGAATTGTTAAACTCAATTATCACAGAATAAATCTATAATAAAATATGAAAGCAACAGAAATTTTACAAAAATTAAAAGAGCAGTTTGCAGAATTGGTAGCACAGCCAATGCAAACACCTGTTAAAATGATTAGTGCAACTTTAGAAGATGGAACTGCAATTGAAGTTACAGCGCTAGAAATAGGCGGTATTGTAACAATTGCAGGTGTACCTGCACCAGCTGGAGACCATAAATTAAGTGATGGAACTTTAATCGTAGTCGGCGAAAATGGAGTGATAATGGAGATTGAAACAACGCAAAGCGAAATTCCTGAAGATGCAGTTATGCCACCAATGGATGCGCCTATGGATATGAGCGCAAAATTTTCAAGTTTAGAAACTGCAACAAATGAAAAGTTTGCATCTTACGAATCTAAATTTGCTGATTACGAAACAAAGTTTGCACAATACGAAAGCAAATTAAATAAGGCTACTCAATTAATCGAGGGATTAATGAATCTAACTAAAACGCTTGCAGAAACTCCAACAGGCACTCCAGACGTAGCGGTTAAAAACAATTTTACAGAAACAAAAAAGAAGGATTACTCAATATTATTTTCATAAAAATTTAAATTAAAATAAAATGGCATTATCATTAGGCACATTATCGAATTATACAAAACAACTTGTTGAGCCGTTATTGACGAGCGCAGTTATAGGTGCAAAAACTCAGCAATTAATTATGGATGGCGGTATCGTTATCCCTAAAGCAAAATCAGCGGTTCAAATTCCTTTAATGGATACCGATGCTGTATTTCAAACAGATGATTGCGGTTATTCTCCATCAGGCACAACTTCATTTACACAAAGAACGATTACAGTTGGTAAGATTCAAGTAAGTGAAACAATTTGCCCTAAAAACTTTGAAGCGAAATTTACTCAAGAGGCTTTGAGAGCAGGTAGCACTTATACCGATTTTGGAAACGCTCAATTTTTAGAAGCATATCTTGCAAAGAAAAACGCACGTATAGCCGCTCAAATTGAAACTTCAATTTGGCAAGGAGATATTACAGGAAGTGGCGGTGCAAATCTTACAAAGTTTGATGGTTTGATTAAGCAAATCGATGCTGGTTCTCCAACAGATGCGAACGTTTCTGGTTATACAGGAGTAGCAACAATTTCAACAATTACTCAATCAAATGTTATAGCGGCTACTGAAGGAATTTATAAGGCTGTTCCTGCTGAAGTTATGGCAAAGGGAGATGTTAAAATATTTGTTGGTTACGATTGGTATCGTTTGTTAATCTTGGCTTACAGAGCATTAAATATGTTTAGCTACAATCCACAGGATGTAAACGCTCAATCTTTTATCTTACCAGCAACAAATATCGAGGTTGTGCCTGTAAATGGTTTGAATACAACAGGCGATTCTTACGCAATTTCACTTTCAAATATGGCTTTAGCTGTTGATTTAGAAAACGAAGAATCAAATTATCGTGTTTGGTATTCAGAAGATAACGATGAAATCCGCACAAAGGTTTCTTTTAAAGTAGGTGTAAATGTAGGTTTCACAAACGAATGTGTGAAGTTTAAATCAGGAATCTAATAACAATATTAATTACAAAAATGGTGGTGAAATAAACACCACCATTTTTTTTAAAACTTAAAATTATGCCTTGCGACATTACAGCTGGATATGCGATAGATTGTAGAGATTCAATCGGTGGCATTGATGCAATTTACTTAATTGAAAATTCAGCGCTTTACGATGCGTCTGGAGTAACACGTATTACTCAAGTTTCAGGAACGGTTACAGCAATGACAAAAGATACAGGGAAAAAGTTTTATAAATTTGAAGTACCAAGAGCAACGGCAATGGCTTCAAATAACATTACTGCATCTTCAGAAAATGGAACTTTGTTTTATACACACATGGTTTCGTTCCCTTTAAACTCAAGAAGCGCAACAACTAGAAACATAATAAATACTTTAGCTAAAAATCGTGTTACGGTTGTAACTAAAGATATGGACGGAACTTATAGAATGTATGGCGCTGGATTTGGTTTGTTTTTAGATACTGCGGAAGGTGGTAGTGGTACGGCTTTGGGCGATAGAAATGGTTATCAACTTTCGTTTTCATCACAGGAAGCAGACGACTTTTTGGTAGTTTCTTCAGGCGTTGCGTCTGCATTAGAAACTCCAGGCACATAATATTTAACCCATTGAAAAACTAGCCCACCGTTACCGAGCGTTTCGGTGGGTTTTTTTATATCTTAAATGCAAGGTTTAACCTGACAAAAATGATACATTTAACAAAAGGACAAACGCAAATGGTTTTTTTTAATGCTTCGCAAAATTGCGTTTTAACTAATCCTTATTTTTTATTTGTATTTACGAATAGAATTACGCAAGATGTGGTTAAATTTGTAGCAACTAATACTTCAACTACTTTGCGATACAATAAATTTTCTTTGGTTACTAATACGCGTTTTGCGACAAGTGAAGAGGGTTTATGGACTTATAATGTATATGAACAAGCAAGTAGCACAAACACGAATATAATCGGTTTAAATAACGTTGAGAAGGGGTATATGTATTTGCATCCATCAACAACATTTGCACCAACAGAATATAACGACCAATCAAACACATTTGTAACATACAATGGATAATCAATACAAACATATCGTTTTACAATTTGATCGCGCTTTGCAACCTGTATTTACTGAAAAGAAAAATAAAGGTTATGTTGAGTTTGGCGAAATGAATAATTATCCAGAGTATTTACTTTCGCTTTATAACGAATCGCCAAAACACGGGGCAATTGTAAAAGGAAAATCAACATACATTTTTGGTCGTGGTTTTGAGGAAAAGGGCAAAGCAAATAGTAGGGGCGAAAGTTGGAACGACATTTTAAAGAAATGTGTTAAAGATGACGAACTTTTTAGAGGTTATTATTTACAGGTTATATGGAATCGAATTGGGCAAATAAGCGAGGTTTACCATATTGATTTTTCAAAGGTTAGGGTTGCAAAAGATTTAAGTTGTTTTTACATAAAAAACGATTGGTTAGATTGGAAAGAAAAGCCGAGAGAATATCCACAATTTAGCACACAGAATCCAACTGGAAGCCAAATTTATTACAAACGTGAATACAACCCAACGAGCGAAATTTACCCGTTGCCGTCTTATTTTCAGGGGCTTAATTATATTGAATCCGACATTGAAGTGTCGCGCCATATTTTAGGCAATGCAAAACAGGGGTTTGTCGGTAGTACTTTAATAAATTTAAATAATGGCGATCCGATTAACGAAGAACATAAAGGCGAAGTTGAAAAGGGTTTATTAAAGAAATTTACAGGTGATAGCGGTAAGCGTGTTGTAATAATGTTTAACAAGTCCAAAGAGAATAGTGCAGATATCCAGAATCTAGGTACAACGATGTTAACTAAAGAAGATTTTACAAATATCAATAACTTAATACAACAAGAAATATTTGCATCGCACCAAATTACATCGCCATCATTATTTGGAATTAAAACAGAGGGGCAATTGGGCGGACGTACTGAAATCCGTGATGCTTATGAAATATTTAATAATACTTACGTTCAAGAAAGGCAAGAGGAATTTAACCAAGTTTTTACTGATTTTAGAAACTTAAAAGGTGAGGCTGGGGAATTTAATATCGTACCATTAGAGCCATTAAAGTTTGAATTTACAGAGGATATCATGGTGGCTAATTTAACGCAAAATGAAATTAGAGAGTTGATGGGACGCGAGCCTTTACAAGTTGGTCAGGTTACATCGGACGGAGCAACGGCAGTAGTAGATCAACCCGTTCAACAAGCAATAGAATTACCAGCATCAAACGACGCAATTAAAAATTTAAGCGGTCGACAATATCAAAACGTAATGCGAATTGTTAGGCAGTTTGGGAACGGCAAACTATCAAAGGAACAAGCGGGGTTAATGCTTAAAAATGGTTTTGGTTTTAGTGATGCTGATGTAAATACTTTTTTAGGATTAGACGATAATCCATTGACCGACGACGAAATGCAAAAGTTTTCAATGAGCGAAGATGAGCGAATGATTGAATATTTTGAAAGTTGCGGAACTTACGATTATGATGAAGTTGGATATGATAAAATTAATTTTGCTGAAGATTTGACACAAACACAGGCGAGTGTTTTAGATTTGATTACAAAAGATAAAAACATAACGCCTTTAATTATTGGGAAAACTTTAAAAATTGACACATCTTTAGTTGAAGAAATAATAAGTGATTTTGTTAAAAAAAAAATAGTTTCTGTAAGTGAATCCAAAGTAAATGAAACGCCAAAATATAAAGTTTTAAAACCTGTTAGCGAATTAGGGGGCGAGCCAAAAACAACAAAATTATTTATACGATACAAGTACGATTGGATAACAGGATTTGACGATAGCGATTTAGTAACGAGTAGAAGATTTTGCGTTAAGATGCGCGAAATGTCAAACGCTGGTAAATCTTGGAGCAGGTCAGATATTGAAACATTAAGCGAAAGATTGGGTTATTCAGTTTGGGAGCGTCGCGGTGGTTGGTATGGAGATAGTTATTCATGTAGGCATAAATGGTCATCTAAATTAATGGTAGCAAAATAATGAGCAAAAACATACTTTTCATAACCGAACAACTTTTTAAAGACCGCACGGGCGCAAGTAATAACATTGACGGAAAACAAATTTTCCCAATGGTTAAAGTCGCTGGAGATATGTACATTCAACCCGCGCTTGGTAGTAAATTATATCAACGTTTGCAAGATGGGGTTGTAGCTGATAATTTAACAAATGATGAAAAAACTTTGTTAGATTATTATGTAACCGATGCGCTTGTTTGGTTTACAATGTCATTGCTACCTATGATTATGGGCTTTCAATTATTTAGTAAAGGATTTTTGCAAAAGACCGCTGAAGAAACCAACACGCCTTCGCGTGGAGATATGGAGTTGATCGAGCAAAAGTATAAATCAATGGCAGAGTTTTATTTAACTCGAATGATTAAATATTTGCAAGAAAATTATACTTTGTATTATGAGTATTTAAATCATGGTAGCGCAATAGATACTATTTTTCCAGAGGCGAAGGCTTACACATCGCCAATCTATTTAGGGCGCGATTACGTACCAAATACGCCACGATGGGTTAATGGTTCAAGTAGTTACGCAGTTCCACAGATTGCGTACTATACAGCCGTTGGTAATGAAACTACATTTAACGTTAATGATTTGTATGGACGTACTACTTTAGTTGCTACACGATCGGGATTAAGCAAAGTAATTGTAAACGGACCAACAAGCGACACAGGGAAAATTCAAATAAACGGCAATGTAATAACAATGCCAACAGGGGATGTTGCAATAGCTGGAGAATTATTTACATTTTTATACCGATAAAATATGAGCAAAGGCTATAAATTAGAATTTATAGAAAAAGTAAAAAAGAAAAATGACCTACAATCAAATAGTAACAAAAATACAGGCGCTACTTCAAAGCCATCCAATGATAAAAGAAACGAGGTTTGCAAGCCCCGTCGAGTGGTTGGGTTGGAATAGTCAACCGTTGCTACCTGTTGCATCCTATGTAATGGACACAGGAAATTTTAACGTTGGTCGTGAATTAATTTATCAAATACAATTTTGGTTTATTGATAAATCTGGAGTTGAAAGTGAATTTGAAACGGAGGTTGTAGGCAATATGCACGGAGTGGCAAACGATATCGTTATGGCTTTGAGACAGGATAAAACAATAAGTATTGATACTTCAATAAGTTGGACGGCAATAAGTGAAAAGTTTGAAGATTATTTGAGTGGCGTAACGGTAACATTTAATTTAACAACGGTATCTGAATTTAATAATTGTGATTTCCCAATATGAGAAAAGTAATTTTAATTTTGTTAGTTTTTATTAGCGCAAAAGTAAACGCGCAAGTTTATCAAGAAATGCCACAATATGGCTATCGTGCGAATAGAATGGTTTTTGATTCTACTTTGCAGATTCCAACGGTTTGTGGCGTACCAACTTTAAAAAGTGTTGTAAAAGTAAATAAGAGCGGTGCAATAGCTTACGATAGTTGCAATGCTAGGTTTTACGCTTACAATCCAAAAACATTAATTTGGACGGCAATAACAAGTGGTTCATCTGATACAACAAGTTTAAGTAACAGAATCAACCTAAAAATTGATTCGTTAAAACGTAGCAATGATAGTGTTTATGCTTATAGGAATGGAACAAGAGTTTTTCAATATAAAGATAGTGTTGGTGGTGGTGGTAACTTTTGGAATACAAGTGGAACAACAACATTAAGTGGTGATATAAGAATTAATGGAGATGGATTTATTCAATTTGGAGGAAATGAAGATGAGATGCAAAAATTTGGTGTTAGTGCT
>Ga0114958_10000885_pt1 | contig 24714 bp, 24 predicted proteins | sample C_130208_EF_Meta_FD_89577 | JGI IMG/M metagenome (GOLD analysis project Ga0114958, IMG submission 89577) | Freshwater microbial communities from Lake Croche, Canada to study carbon cycling - C_130208_EF_MetaG | ecosystem: Environmental > Aquatic > Freshwater > Lake | place: Lake Croche, Canada... | reverse complement strand
GGTTGGCCCTGTCGGATACCCGCCACGCCCAACATGCCGCAGCCCGCCAATACTGGAACGGGCCGCGGGCCGCGCAGGTGGTGTTCTGTCGGGTGACGATGCTCGGGTTGCTGCGCATATCAAGCAACGCCAAAGCCATGCACGGACAGCCGTTTTCCAATGCCGAGGCATGGGCGATTTATCACACGTTTCAAGGCATGACGGACTGCGAATTGCGGCAGGAACCGCCACGCCTGGAGACGGCATTTGCCTCTCTCACGCTGGATGCCAGCCTGCCCCACCGCCTCTGGACGGACGCCTATCTGGCGGCCTTTGCCATCGCCGGCAGCATCCGCCTGGTGTCATTCGATACCGATTTCAAGCGCTTTACCGGTCTTGAACTGCTTCAACTTGAAGGCTAAATGTGAGCCTAGGCCCACGAATCGAAAAGACCGCTTCATGGCGGGCGATGGTCAGATCAATGATCTGATCGTTGGGGTCGAGACCTCAGAACATGCCGTTGAGCTTGCGCCCGGCCCAGAACGATCCTAACAGGGTGATGAGCGCCACCAGGGTCGCCCAGTGCGACCCGAGCGGGATGCGCGCTTCGAGCGGGCGGGGTTCGGGCAGGGCGGTGATTTCCTTGACCAGATCGGCGAGCTGGGCGGGCTGGATGACCCGGCCGCGCGACACCCGCGCCAATTCCTCGAGCACCTCGGGCCGGGCCGGTTGGCCGGTTTTTTCCAGGTCCGCGCCCTGGGCTAACAACGTCGTCTCCAACGGCTTGTCCTCGGCCCCGCTGACCGTGGCGCGGATCTTCCAGGCCCCCGGCAGGTCCACCTTGAAGCGCCCGCTGAAAGCCCCCCAGGCGGAGGCGTTTTTCTGCAATTCGAGGCGCTGGGCCCGGCCGTCGGGCGCGGTGAGGTCGATGGCGACGCTGCCTTTTTCGAGGGGTGCGCCGTTGGCATTGAAGGCATTGGCGTTGAGGGTGACCGAGGTGCCGGGTTCCGGGCGTTCCGGGGTGAAAAACAAGCGGACGCGCTGGCCGGAGGCCATGTTGCGCTGATAGGACATCCAGCGCGCGACCTGGCCCCAGAACCGATAGTGATAGAGATCCTCGACGCCGCGGCGCCAGCGCCAGGCGGAATCGATGCCCATGAAGAGCACCTTGCCCGAACCCGCGGGCTTGGTGACGAGCAGCGGGATCGGCCCGAATTTGCCGCGGCGGTTGCCATGGACGGCGAGCACTTCCGAGCCGCCCTTGGCCTTGATCACCGGCGCGTGCCAGTAAAACCCCGGCAAGCGGCGCCAAATGCCCGGGTTTTCCTCCTCGTTGTTGCCCAGCATGGTGAGCAGCGAGGCGCGCCCTTCGCGGGTGAGCGTCAGCGGCGACGCCACCAACTCCGCCATGCCCGAGTGGTGCGATTCGTCGAGAATGACGGGCATCAAATCGGCAAGTTCGGTGTCGAGCAGCGAGAACTGGTTGCCTTGCGGGCCCGGCAACAAGACCAGACCGGAGGCTTGATTTTCCACCAGGCCGCGCATCAGGGCGCACTGTTCCTTGGTGAGCTGGTCGTTGGCCACGCCCACATCGCCGAGGAAGATCACATCGTATTTGGCGAGCTCCTCGAGTTTGGCGGGAAACTCCTGGAGGTAGTCCTTGCCACCGCCGGGACCCAGTCCGGGGTGGAACAACAGGCACGACAACTCGACGCCCGGATCGCGCGAGAGCGCATTGCGCAGAAAGCGGTATTCCCAGCGCGGCTGGGTGTCGATGACCAGCACCCGGATTTTCTCCGGTCGTCCGGCGATGATGAACTTGCGCGAGTTGTTAGACGCGACCAACTCCCCGTCCGCCACCGGAATCGAGAGCTCAAGGGTGGAGGGGCCCGCCTTTTCCAAACGCCACAACACGGAATCGTAGGTTTCGGCATTGGGAGCGATGACGATGTCCTTGGTGTGCTCGCGGCCGGCCTCATCGCGGATGCGCACGATGGTGCGGACCGGGCGGTCCAACGACGAGCGGATGGTGAACGGAATCTGGACGTTCTCACCGATGATGCCATAACTCGGGGCGGTCACCGACAACAAGTCGAGATCCGGCAAGCGGGTCTGACTGCCGACGGGGATCGCAAACAACGGCACCCCACGCAGGCGCATTTTCTGGGCGGCGGCCACCGGCGGTTGGCCAAGGTTGTAGTCGCCATCGCTCATGAGCACCACGGCGCGCAGATTGCTTTCCTTGTCCAGCAATTCGGCGAGGGGAGTCGCCAGGTCCGTGCCGGCGAGCGCCGCGTGATCCGGGGGCGCACTGGCAAACGGGATAACATCCACCTCGTTCCCGCCCTTCGCGGCGAGCGGTTTCCACAACTCGGAGGCGATCGCTTGTTTGACCCACTCGGCGCGCGAAACAATCGCCACCTTGTCCGACAAGACCGGCGGCAGCGTGGCGTCAATGGTGGTCATCGACTTCGAATCATCCCACAAAATGGCAATCTTCGGCTTGCTGTTAGGGTGGACGATGGTGCGCCATTCGGGTTGCCACAACATCAGCACGACCGTTAGACCGGCAAGCATGCGCAGAATCTCCAGCATCGCGGTGCGCCCGCGGTGCGCACCGCGCCGCCAGGTGAGCAGCGACAACGCCCCGAGCAGGAGCAGCGCGATGCTGCCGATCCACAGGGTGACGGGGGTGGGAGAAAGATCAAGCACTAGATGGTAAGCATTAGGTTTTAAGCACTAAATTCTAAGCATTAAATTCTAAACGAAGAGTGAAGAGGAAGCACTAAATTCTAAGCACTAAATTCTAAACGAAGAGGAAGATGTTGAATCGGCATAACTTCTTCCGTTTAGAATTTAGAATTTAAGATTTAGTGCTTTGCAATTTTGGCAAGCAGAGGATGGCCTCGGAGATGAAAAAGAGCAGCACCGCCACTAGGAAGGCGCGCCAGACGTCGCGGGCGAGCGACGGGTCATTGGCTTGGCCTGCTTGATCTAGCAGGGTGTAGCGGGTGCCGTCGAGTGCCGCGTCGAGCGCCTCGTGGCTGAGGCTTTCCAGGGAGTCTTCCTGCGGCGGGCGGTTCACGGCGAGCAGGCGCTCACCCAGGCGCAAGACGCCGGCTTCCTGGCCGGCGTTGGCGGGGTCGGGCGTGCCGTAGTCGTCGAGGCGGGTGCGGGTTTCCCCGGGCAGCAGGCGGGTGGCGGGAGCCCCCACGGTGGTTAGATAGGAGGCATCGAAGCGCTCGGCGCCGGCGGTGATGATGCGCTGGACGGCGGGCAGCAGGACATCGGCATCTCCCAGATTCGACCAGCTGTAGTCCGGCAGCGAGCCAATCGACCATGCCGTTCCGCGCTCGACGATGCGGCGGGTGATGACCGGCTCGCCGTCCTCCCAGCGGGCCAACGGCGAGGCTTCGCCGAGCGGAATCTGGCGGCGGATCGCCTTGAGCCGGTGGGCGGCCACCGGGGTGCCTTCGACGCCATCGCGCAGCGGGCCGTCGCCGTGGTTCCAATCCTTGAGAATGAAAAACTTGCCGACGGGCGGCTCGGTGGGATCGGACCATTTCAGATGATTGAAGGTGATGTCCGAGGGGCCGCCCGGTGCCATGAACAACACCTGCCCGCCGGATGTTAGAAATTGCTGGACGGCGGCCGCGGTGTTGCCCGCGGGCAGCGGGGCGGCCCACAGGATGGCTGCGATGTCGGCGGTGATGGCGCTGGCTGCCTTGCCGGGATCGACGCGCCGGGTGCTCAGATTGCCCACGCCGGGCGGCGCGGCGGCGAGCGCCAGGTAGTCGGCGGTTTCGCCGGGCGCGGCGACCACCAGCGATTGCACCGGCCGGGCCGGGCCGTAGGCGAAGAAGGCGGCGTTGTCGCGCACGTTGCCATCGGCAGGGATCGATAGATAGCCGTAACCGGTGTCGCTGCCGGCGGGCAGGGCCACGCGCTTTTGGAACCGCAACGACTGGCCGGGAATCGTTAGAGTTTCGGTGGTGCGGGTGCCGCCCAGGTGGGTGGTGAGCGGTAGGGTGGTGGTGCCGCGGGCCTCGCCGGAACGCAGGATTTCCAGATCGAGCCGCAGTTCGTCGCCAGAGCGCCGGGCAGCCAGTAGTCTCACCGACGCGTTGGGCGCGGTGGGGCCGGTGAGCGCCAGCACCCGGAGCGCGGGTTTTTGCGGCAGGGCGGCCAAGTTGGCGCGGGCGGCCGCCCAACGTTCGTCCTCGGGGTGCCAATTGGACGCTTGCAGGTCGGAGGCCAGCCAGACTTCCGAGCGGCGCGGGGTTTCCGCCAGAAACTCGGCCGCGCGGGTGAGCAACGCGGGGAAATCCGCCGCGCTGTCGGTGGCGGCGGCAGCCGACAAGTCGGCGAGGATGTCAGGCGAGGGCACCTCCTGGGGTTGGCTCGTGGCGCTGTCGATGAGCACCAGGCGCGCCGCGCCCAGATCCGCCATCGCCTCGCGGACTTTTTTCAGCACGAGCTGGCGGCGCGAGTCGAGGCCGTCGCCGGGTTTGATCTCCATCGAGGCCGAGCGGTCTAACAGCAGCACCACGGTGTCGATCGAGCCGCCGCCCCACCCGAGCAGTCCCGAGACGATCGGGCGGGCCGCAGCCAGGGCGAGCGCTGCAATGGCCAGGGCGCGGCAGGCGAGGATCAGGATGTTGCGCAATTTCTTCTTGCCGCGGGATTGGCGCGCCGCCTTGAGCAGGAACTGCATCGCCGCCCACTGGATCGTCTTGTGGCGCCGGCGGTTGATCAGATGGATCGCGATGGGCACGCTAGCGGCGGCCAAAAACCATAACAGAGCTGGAGAAAGAAATAACATCGAAACGCGGAGGAGCAGAGGCCGGAGAGAGGAACGCGGAGGTTAGATGAAACCGATGCGGAGGGTTGTCAGTCGAAACCCTGATCTCCGACGTGTCTTTCGAAATCCATGGATTCGTGGAGGATGCGGGCGATTGCTACTTGGCTGGATTGAACACGGTAGATGAGGGTGTGTTTGCCGCAGCGGAAGGTGCGGCAGCCTTGGCTGATCTCGTCGAGAGCTTTGCTGCCCGGGGTGCAGGGATTTCGGGCGATTCGTTGCATTGCGGTTTCCATCAAATTTTGATAGGTCGGCAACTGGTCTTCGCCCCAGGTTTCGAGGGTGTATCAATAAATTTCCAACAGTTCGTCTTTGGCTCTTTCCGAGAGGATGCAGCTGTTCACATGTCAATTTTTTTCCGGGATTTTTTCCGATGAATTTCGAGGGCTTCTGCGGCGATTTCCGCCATGGCCATGGTGGAGATTTCGCCTCGGTCGAGTTGGTCGAAGCCGAGTTGGACTTCGCGTTTGAATTGCTCGAATTTGATTTTGGTGAGGGAATCGTAGTCCTCTTTGGAGGTGAGGACGAAGGCGGGGCGCCCGTGTTTCGTAATGGAAACGGGACCCGTGCGGGCGCTGTCCAGGACTTGGCCGAGTTGCTGTTTCGCGGTGTTGGCGGTGACGGTTTTCATGGCTTCACTTTCGTCTAAAATGGACGAAACGGATGAAATGGCAAGGTTAGTGTTTTGATTTCGGCAATCTCGCTGTCAGGAACTCACGCAACAGCGGTTCGAGCGGCGTGTCGGTGGTGACGAGTTGATAGTCGGCTGACGCGTCGTGGCACTTGGCGCGCACCGCGGCGAGGAAGTCGCGCAGCGCGGCCTTGTATTCGTCGGCGATGAGGGTGGGTTCAGCGACCAGCGAGGTGCCGTCCTCCAGATCGACGAAGCGGTGCGGGCGCTCGAACTCGAAGGAGATTTCCTGCGGGTCCATCAGGTGGAACATCGAGATGTCGTGCTTGCGGTAGCGCAGGTGCTGGAGCGCGTCGCCCAGCGCCGCGGGATCGGTGAACAAATCCGATAATATCACCACGAACGCGCGCTGGCCGATTTTTTCGGCGATGGTGTGCAGCGCGCTGATCAGCCCGGTTTCGCCGGCGGGCTCGAGATGCCCGAGGATGGAGAAGAACCATGCGAGGTGGGCGGCGCGGCGGCTGGGCGGCAACTCGAGATGCAGCCTGTCGGTGCAGACCGACAGCCCGGCGGCGTCGCCCTGGTTCACTAAAAGATAGGCGAGCGACGCGGCGATGCGGCGCGCGTATTGGATTTTCGCTTCGCCGGTTCCGGCGAAGTTCATCGAACCGGAGGCATCGAGCACGAAATACGCGCGCAGGTTGGTGTCAGCCTCGAATTCCTTGATGTAGAACCGGTCCGAGCGGGCGAACGCCTTCCAGTCGAGGCGGCGGGTGTCATCGCCGGGGACGTATTTCCGGTATTCGGCGAACTCGACGGACGACCCGCGATGGGGCGAGCGGTGCTTGCCGACCACGTTGCCTAACATCGGCGCGCGCGTCTCGATGGGCAGCGCGGCGAGGCGCGAGAGCATGGCGTTGTCGATGAAACTATGGTTCATTCCGGGTTTCTACATCAGGAGAAATTCTCAGGATCTCTGCAATGTCCGCCAGATCCTGAAGACGGCCGCAGGCCTTTTTGGAGGCCACCAGGTCGCTCGGAGAAAGATAATAAAGCCGACAGGATTGAGTTTCAAACACCCTCTTGGACAGCCAGGCATGTTCGAAATCCAACCCTTCAATTGTGGTTAAAAAGTCGATGGCGCTTGGCGGCATGCCAATGACAAATTGCAACCCGGTTGCGGCGAAATCCTCTTCAGTAACCTCAATGAGGGGCACTCCAAATTCACGCAGGGCCGAGGCAACTTTAGCCGCGTTGGTTTTGTTCGGTCGCACCCACAGGTCGAGATCTTTGGTAAAGCGGGGTTGAGTGTAGCGAATGACCGCATACCCACCGACGATGAGGTATTCCACCTCATGCTTTTCGAACAGACGTAACAAGTCTTTGAAGTCGGGGTTCATAGGGTTGGATGTGGTGCATTTGCCGATACTCGACGACCATCTGCCAGGCGTGCTCATTGATTTCGTCGGTTGTCATGCGCTGCCAGTCCCGCAGCTGCTGAGTGCGCAGGTCTTCGTGGGAATGAAATTTGCGGATTGTTTTAACCATGGTGACTCAGGGTGCTTCAGTCCTCGCTCATCTCCCGGATCAAGCGTTCAACGATCTTGCGCGAGGTCATGCCCTGGGACTCAGCGGCGAAGTTGGTGATGATGCGGTGGACGAGCACCGAGGGAGCGACGGCCTCCAGGTCTTCGAGCGAGGCCATGTAGGCACCGCGCAGCGCGGCGCGCGCTTTGGCACCGAGGATGAGGTATTGCACGGCGCGCGGCCCGGCACCCCAGCCGACGGTGTCCTTGATCCATTGCGGCGACCCGGGCTGGCCGGGGCGGGTCTTGCGGACCATTTTCACGGCGTATTCATACAGGTGCTCGGGCACCGGCACGCGCCGCACTAACTGTTGGAACGCGAGCACTTTCGGGCCGTCGAGCAGGTGGCTGAGCGCCTGGCGGGCGGAGCCGGTGGTTTCGCGGGCAATGCGTTTTTCCTCCTCGGCGGACGGATAATCCACCTCGATGAGAAACATGAACCGGTCGAGCTGGGCCTCGGGCAGCGGGTAGGTGCCTTCCTGTTCGATCGGGTTCTGGGTGGCCAGCACGAAAAACGGCGGTTGGAGCGTGTAGGTGTGGCCGAGCACGGTGACCTTGTTCTCCTGCATGGCTTCCAACATGGCGGACTGGGTTTTGGCCGGGGCGCGGTTGATTTCATCGGCCAGCACGATGTTGGCGAACACCGGACCCTTGATGAATTCGAACTGCCTCCGCCCGCCCACCCCGGATTCCTGGATGATGTCGGTGCCGGTGATGTCCGCAGGCATCAGGTCGGGAGTGAACTGGATGCGGTTGAACGAAAGGTCGAAGGTCTGAGCCACCGACGACACCAGCAGGGTCTTGGCCAGCCCGGGAACGCCCATCAGCAGCGCGTGACCGCGGGCAAACAGGCAGATCGCCAGCCGCTCGATGACCTGATCCTGGCCAATGATGATTTTCCCGAGCTCCGCGCGAAACGCCTGATAGGTTCGGCCGAGTTCATCGATGGCGGCAACGTCATCGGGTGGCAACTGATAAGAGGAGTCGGGGTTGGATTCCATGGTTTGCGGATAGAAGTGAAACTAGGAGCCGCCCTTGTTTTGTCCAGACGGGATCTCGAAGGATTTGCCGAGGCTAGCCCCGGCTTGGCGCGCCAATCACCCTGGACGGTAAAAAGGAATCCAAGTGCTGCGGATTTTTTACCACGGATTCCACTGATTGGAACTGATTTCACTGAAAAAATAGAATTCAAGCTAACAGATATTGCGCTCACCCAGGCGGAAGCAAGCCAAGGCACAACTTGTTTATTATCAGTAGAATCATTGAAATCAGTGATTCTCATTGCCCGATCAGGGGCAAGCCGACCGATCCGCGCGTTGGCGAGTCCCCCCCACCCCGGTTTTGAAAAAATTCGCACCTCAGCAGCGAATTTTTCCATTTCCGGCTTGCCAGCACCCGCGCGTCTGCTAAACCACCCGCCCCGCGGGATCTTCGGAGTTATCCACCCACCCCCGCGGTCACGCGAACTTACGCACACCATGGCACGCATTCTAGGTATTGAAATCCCCAATGAGAAGCGCATCGAAGCTTCCCTGCCCTACATGTTTGGCATTGGCCGCCCCACGGCTGCCAAGATCCTCGAACATGCAGGCGTCGACCCCAACATCCGCACCGGTCAGCTCAGCGAAGAGCAGTTGGTGCGCATCTCCCAAGTGATCCAGACCGAGTCGATCATGGTCGAGGGCGATCTGCGCCGCGAACGCCAATCCCAATTGAAGCGCCTCACTTCCATCAACTGTTACCGCGGAATCCGCCACAAGCGTGGTTTGCCCGTCCGCGGCCAGCGCACCCGCACTAATGCCCGCACCCGCAAGGGCAAGAAGAAGACCGTGGGCGTCAAGAAATAATTCACCGCACTTTTGATCCATGTCTGACGAAGAAACTAACAAAGTAGCCGCCACTCCCGTGGTGGCCAGCGCCCCGGCCCCAGCAGCCGTCGTGGCACCTGTCGCGGCCGCTGTCGAGGCTCCCAAAAAGGATGTCAAGCGCGACATTTTCGCCGAAATCGGCGGAGGTGAAGAGGAAATCAAGATTCACAAGGCCAAGGGCGCCAAGAACGTTTTGCGCGGTGTGGTCCATGTGACCGCTACCTTCAACAACACCCTGGTGAGCGTGACCGACGCCAACGGCAACTCGATCGGTTGGTCGAGCGCCGGCAAGATGGGCTTCAAAGGTTCCCGCAAGAGCACCGCCTACGCCGCCCAGGTGGTGTCGCAGGACGCCTGCCGCCAAGCCATGGGCCACGGCCTCAAGGAAGTTGATGTGCGCGTCAAAGGTCCGGGTTCCGGCCGCGAAAGCGCCGTCCGTGCCGTGCAAGGTCTCGGTCTGGAAATTCTCTCGATCCGCGACGTCACCCCGATCCCGCACAATGGCTGCCGCCCGAAAAAGGCCCGCCGCGTGTAATCCTCACATTTCAGAAACTTCACTATGGCACGTTACACAGGTCCCCGCGCGAAAATCAGCCGCCGTTTCGGCGTCTCACTTTTCGGCCCATCCAAGGCATTCGAACGCCGCAACTTCCCACCTGGCCAGCACGGCGTGCGGGCCGGGCGCAAGAAGAAGAGCGAATATTCGGTCGCTCTCGGCGAAAAGCAGAAACTTAGGTTCCAATACGGAGTGCTCGAAAAGCAATTCCGCGGTTATTACGAGATCGCCGCCCGCCGCCGCGGCGTGACTGGCGCGATCTTGCTCCAACTGCTTGAAACCCGTCTCGACAACGTCTGCTACCGCGCGGGTTTCGGCAACAGCCGCCAAGCCGCACGTCAGATCGTCAATCACGGCCACATCTTGGTCAACGGACAGTGCGTGGACATCCCGAGCTATCAGGTGAAGCCCGGCGACCTGATCAAGGTCGGCGCCAAGCCCTCCTCCCAGCAATTGGTGCTGCGCATGACCGACCTCACCCAGGCCATGCCGGTGGTTGATTGGTTGAGCGTGGACAAGGACAAACTCGAAGCCACCGTGTCGCGCGTGCCCGAACGTTCGGACATCGACCCTCTGGTCAACGAGCAGCTCATCGTCGAGCTCTACTCCCGCTGAGATCCATTTTCTTGTTTGGTTTTTGTGAATCGAAAACGCCCGGACTTCGGTCCGGGCGTTTTGTTGTAAGGTTACGCCTCAACCGCCGCGCGCACATCCTGGATATTCAACTGCAAGGTAGTGCGGCCGCGAAAGGTATTGCGGTCGATGGTGAAGGCGATGTCCCACGGCGGATTGGGCAGTGGGTATTCGCCGCCGCCGAAGAAGACGGCATCCTGTTCATGATAACCCTGGCGCAACATGAGCCGCAGATGATTGTTCTTCATGTGTTGCGGTGAACGACTCAGTCCGACCCCACGGGAAATGAACACCGGCTGAGGGTTGCCGTTGCCGAACGGTTGCAGCAGGTCATAGCTAGCGAGAAATTCCAACGACAGCTGGTCGAACACGATCTCCGCGTCATACGTCAGCTTCGGTTGACGTTGTTCCTCGCTGGTATTGGCAAGGACATAGGCGGCAAGATTTTGGCGGAACGGGTCGAGCTTGTGTTCCTGAATCGAAAGCCCCGCGGCCATCGCGTGGCCACCGCCCGCGATCAGATCGCTCTCGCAGGCGCGGATCGCCTCGACTAACGACACCCCGGCAATGCTGCGCCCGGAGCCTTTGCCTAAACCGTTCTCGTCGATCGCCACGATGAACGTCGGCTTGTAATACTGGCGCATCAAGCGCGACGCGACAATGCCCACCACCCCGTGGTGCCAGGAGCGCGACCCGAGCACGATGACCGGATCCCGCGCCGGATCGAAGTCGCGGGTGAGCATCTCCAGCGCTTCGCGCCGGATCAGGCCTTCGTGGGTTTGCCGCTCACGGTTATACGCATCGAGCTTGTGGGCCAACTCATCGGCCAAGCGCCGGCAATCGGTGGTTAGAATCGCCAGCGCGTCCTCCGGTATGTCCATCCGGCCGGCCGCGTTGAGCCGCGGGCCAAGGCGGAAGCCGACATCCATCGAGGACGCGACCCCATTCATGCCGGTGACTTCCTGCAACGCCCGCAGGCCGGGATTGAGGGTGTTAGACAGCTGCTTGAGCCCGTGACGCACCAGTAGGCGGTTCTCGCCGATCATCGGCACGATGTCCGAAATGGTCGCCACTGCCACCAGATCGATCATTTCCTTGAGATTAAACTCCGTCTGGCGGGTCTTGAGCAGCGCATGTCCCAGCTTGAAGACCACCCCGGCCGCACACAGATAGGTGAATTCCGTGCCACATTTCGGGTTCACCAGCGCGCAACAATCCGGCCGTGCCCCGGGGGTGGGTTCGTGGTGATCGACGATGAGCACGTCGACCCCCTCGGCGCGCAGAGCCGCGACTTCATTGCACGAAACCGTGCCGCAATCCACGGTGATGAGCAGATCCGGCTTGGGCCCCTCCTGCATACAACGCGCCAGCGCTGCGGTACTCAAGCCATAGCCCTCAGAGCCCCGCCGCGGGATGAAATATCGCGACTCCATCCCGTAGGCCATCAGAATTTTGCGCATCAAAGCGATCGAGGTCACGCCATCGACATCATAGTCGCCGTAAATGCAGATTTGTTGCCCCTGATCGACGGCCAAGAGGATCCGGTCCACCGCGATGCGCATGTCTGGAATGAGAAATGGATCCGCAAGATCGCGCAGGCGCGGGTGCAAATAGCCCTCCAAATCTGTGCCTTCAGGCAACCCCCGCTGGTGGATCAGGTGCTCGAGAATCGGCGGAAAGGCCCCCGGCGGACCGCTTCCTGGGTGTTGGAACGGTTCGCCGCGCGGAATCCATCTGAAGGGCTGGGCTCGCATCGGTTGTTCCGAATCCTACAGGCGGATTCCAGGTTGGTTCAAGATCTGAAAACAAAACCCGACATTTCCGCGCGCTGCGACATTTTGACGCCACGAAGCGTGACATTTTGTCACCATTGACCCCTCGCCACCCCCGGGATGATTCCTTTAATAAATCGCAATTAATTGGTTGTCAGATGATTAAGCATTGAGACCGGGGAATTGGCACAGTCCATGCAATAGAAAGATCCTCAAATCACCGCCTTCCCAGGCAACCACGAAAGGAAATCATTATGTCCAAAATTCTCGGAATCGACCTCGGCACCACCAACTCCTGCATGGCCGTCATGGAAGGCGGCGAACCCACCGTGCTGGAAAACTCGGAAGGCGCCCGCACCACCCCCTCCGTCGTCGCTTTTGCCAAAAACGGCGAACGACTCGTCGGCCAAGCCGCCAAACGCCAAGCCGTCACCAACCCGAAAAACACGATTTTTTCATCCAAGCGCCTGATCGGTCGTAAATTTGCCGAGCTCACGGAAGCCGACAAGCACCTGCCTTACACGGTCGTTGCAGCCGCCAATGGCGACGCCCACATCCAGGTGGATGTCGCGGGCGAAAAGAAAACGTTCTCGCCCCAGGAAATTGCGGCGATGGTGCTGGGCAAATTAAAGGCCGACGCCGAAGCCAAGTTGGGCGAAAAAATCACCAAGGCGGTCATCACCGTACCCGCCTATTTCAATGACTCGCAGCGCAACGCCACCAAAGCCGCGGGTGAAATCGCCGGCCTTGAGGTGCTGCGCATCATCAACGAACCGACCGCCGCGGCCCTCGCCTACGGCCTCGACAAAAAGGCCGACGAAAAAATCGCGGTCTATGACCTCGGCGGGGGCACCTTTGACATCTCGGTGTTGGAAATCGGCGATGGCGTGTTCGAAGTGCTCGCCACCGATGGAGACACCCGCCTCGGCGGTGACGATTGGGACAACACCCTGATCCAGTGGATCGTCGGCGAGTTCAAAAAGGATCAAAGCATCGACCTCTCCGGCCAACCCGACGCCCTGCAACGGATCAAGGAAGAGGCTGAAAAGGCCAAGATCGCCCTGTCCTCCACCCAATCCTACGACATCAGCCTGCCCTTCATCACCGCAGATGCCACCGGGCCGAAGCACATTCAGCTCACGCTCACCCGCTCCAAGCTCGAGCAACTCACCGACTCGCTGTTCGAGCGCACCAAGAAACCCGTGCGAGACTGCCTCAAAGCCTCCGGCGTCAGCGCGGCCCAAATCGACGAATTGGTGCTCGTGGGCGGCATGACCCGCATGCCCAAGGTGGTCGATGTCGCCCGCGAACTTGCCGGCCAAACCCCGCACCAAGGGGTTAACCCGGACGAAGTCGTCGCCATCGGTGCCTCGATCCAAGGCGGTGTGCTGCGCGGCGATGTCAAAGACGTGCTGCTGCTAGATGTCACCCCACTGACGCTCTCGATCGAAACCGAGGGCTCGCGCGCCACTTCGATGATCGAACGCAACACGACCATCCCGGCCAAGAAATCCCAGATTTTCTCCACCGCCTCGGACAACCAACCCGCCGTGGACATCCGGATCTGCCAGGGCGAGCGCCCGATGTTTGCCGACAACAAGCTGTTGGGCAACTTCAAGCTCGACGGCATCTCCTCGGCGCGGCGCGGCGAGCCCCAGATCGAAGTGACCTTTGACATCGACGCCAACGGCATCCTGCATGTTTCGGCCAAGGACAAACAATCCGGCAAGGAACAAAAAATCTCGATCCAAGGGTCGTCGGGCCTGTCCAAGGATGAGATCGAACAAGCCAAGCGCGACGCCGAGTCCCACGCCGAAGAAGACAAAAAACGCGTCGAAAAAGTCGATGCCAAAAACAAGGCGGACAATCTGGTCTTTTCGGTAGAAAAACAACTCGCCGAACTCGGCGACAAGGCGCCCGCCGAACTCAAGGAAATGCTCGAAGGCAAAATCAAGGCCGTCAAAGACGCCATCAGCAGCGACGACGTGGCCACCATCAACAAGGCGGTCGCCGAACTCGAAGGCTCACTCCAAGCCCTCGCCCAGGCCGCCCAAGCCGCCGGTGCCACGCAACCCGACGCCGACCCACACACCGAACCCGAAGGCCCCTCCAACGAACCGAAACAAGCCAAAGGCAAGGTCGTGGACGCCGAAGTGGTGGATTGATCCAAACACTTTCCACGCACTGTGCGTGGCTTCTCAGCAGCAAACCAACAACCAAACACACCAACAACATGGCTCATATCAAACCACTCGGACAACGTGTCCTCGTCAAACGTCTCGAAGCCGACGCCATCAGCGCCGGCGGCATCGTCCTTCCGGACACCGCCAAGGAAAAACCCCAGGAAGCCCAGGTGCTCAGCCTCGGCACCGGCGGCAAGGATGACAAGGGCGTGCTCATCGAGTTCACCGTCAAGGTGGGCGACAAGGTGCTCATCTCCAAATACGGCGGCACCGAAGTCAAACTCGACGGCGAGGAAGTCCTCATCATCAACGAAGCCGACATCCTCGGGATCGTCGGCTGAAGGTGACCGTCAATGGTCATCAGTCAATAGTCATTGGTAAAGATCAGGCGCTGCCATTTCTTCCCAGTGACCAGTGACCAGTGACCGCTGACCACCCGTATTTCTAATCATCTCAACCAACCAACAATCTAACTTAACATTATCATGGCCAAACAATTGCAATTCGACGAAACCGCCCGCCAAGCCCTGCTGCGCGGTGTGGAAAAACTTGCCCGTGCCGTCAAGGCAACCCTCGGACCAGCCGGTCGCAACGTCATCATCGACAAGAAATACGGCTCGCCGACCATCACCAAGGACGGCGTGACCGTCGCCAAGGAGATTGAACTCGAGTGCCCGTATGAAAACATGGGCGCGCAGCTGATCCGCGAGGTTTCCAGCCGCACCTCCGACATCGCCGGCGATGGCACCACCACCGCCACCGTGCTGGCTGAAGCGATCTACAAGGAAGGTCTTCGCAACGTGACCGCCGGCGCCAACCCGATCTCGCTGCAACGCGGTATCATGAAGGCCACCGAAGCCATCGTCGCCCAACTCAAACTCCTTTCCAAGCCCGTCTCCGACGCCAAGGAAATCGCCCAGGTTGCCTCGATCTCGGCCAACTCGGACGCCACCATCGGTGACATCATCGCGGAAGCCATGGACAAAGTCGGCAAGGACGGCACCATCACCGTGGAAGAAGCCAAGGGCATCGAAACCACCCTCGAAGTGGTCGAAGGCATGCAGTTCGACAAGGGCTACCTCAGCCCGTATTTCGTGACCAATCCCGAGAGCATGGAAGTGTTCCTGGAGAGCGCCTACATCCTCATCAACGAGAAGAAGATTTCGTCCCTCAAGGACATGCTTCCGCTCCTTGAAAAGGTGGCCAAGACCGGCCGCCCGCTGCTCATCATTGCTGAAGACGTCGAAGGCGAAGCGCTGGCCACCTTGGTGGTCAACAAGCTCCGCGGCATCCTCAACATCGCTGCCGTCAAGGCACCTGGTTTCGGCGACCGCCGCAAGGCCATGCTCGAAGACCTCGCCATCCTCACCGGCGGCCGCGTGATCACCGAAGACCTCGGCATCAAGCTCGAAGGCGTGGAACTCAGCGACCTCGGCGAAGCCAAGCGCATCACCATCACCAAGGAAAACACCACCATCGTTGAAGGTGGCGGCACTTCCGAGGCCATCACCGGCCGCGTCAACCAAATCCGCCGCCAGATCGAAGACACCACCAGCGATTACGACCGCGAGAAGCTCCAGGAGCGCCTTGCCAAGCTCGCCGGCGGCGTGGCCGTCATCAACGTCGGTGCTGCCACCGAAACCGAGATGAAGGAAAAGAAAGCCCGCGTCGAAGACGCCCTCCATGCGACCCGTGCGGCCGTTGAAGAAGGCATCGTTCCCGGCGGTGGCACTGCCCTCATCCGCGCCCTCGCTGCCGCATGCGCCGCCAAGTGCTGTGACGCCGCGACCAACGCCGACGAGAAGACCGGCATGGGCATCGTCGCCCGCGCCGTGGAAGCTCCGCTGCGTCAACTCGTGGCCAACGCCGGCCGCGAAGCCGCCCTCATCGTCGAGCGCGTTAAGACCGACAAGAAAGGCTTCGGCTACAATGTCGCGACTGATACCTTCGAAGACCTCATCGCCTCCGGCGTTGTCGATCCGACCAAGGTCACCCGCACCGCGCTGCAGAACGCAGCCTCGATCTCGGGCCTGCTGCTCACCACCGAGTGCGTCATCACCGACCTCCCTGCCAAGGAAGCTCCGGCAGCCGGCGGCGGCGGCGGTCACGACCACGGCATGGGCGGCATGGGCGGCATGATGTAATCCAGGTGGCGGCGATCACCGGTCGCCCCAACCCCATCTATCACAAAAAGCCGGACCGGGAAACCTGTCCGGCTTTTTCGCATCTGCGCCGCAGGGCTCAAACTTCGGATACAATGGGTTGACTTCAGGTTGTGGATGCCTCCTACGAGGGCGACCTGCTCAAGCAGGTGGGCGTCAGCTACACGGCGGGCGAGGTCAACGGCAGCGCGGACAGAAAGATCCAAGCCTATTGTTACCGGATGCTCCTCACCTGGATCGGCTTCAACTATGCCTAGAAAGAGCATCGCCCCCCCCCGATGAACTTGGCCGTTTGGCTACGGAGCGCGGGCTTCAGCCGGCCAGACTCGCCGGCTGAAGCCAGCGCTCCATGGTGCAGCCCAAGTGACTCTGCGTTCCATCCAGCGCGGACAGGGTGCGGGTGCTAAAGATGCAAAAAGAATCGCTAGGCCGCGGTGGCGGTTTCAATGCTCTTTGAAGGTTGATAGAACATGGCGAAGATCACAAAACACACCGCGATCATTCCCGCGAGGATGCCCCAGAGGGCCAGCCAGCCGTGCCCGTCAGCCGTGACGAGATGATCCCGCAGCCAACTGCAGACCACCGCGCCGACCAGCGGGCCGATGCCGCCCATCACCAGCGCCAGCAGACCCTGCGCCTGCCCGCGCAGGCCCGGGTCTACCCGTTGATCGAGGAACACCGGGGCGGTGATGAAATACAAAGTATAACAGATGCCGTGCAGCGCAATGCCGCCGATGTGCCACGGGATCATGCCGCTTTGCCCGGCATATGCGCTCATGGCGTAACGCACGACCGAGAGTCCCAGCGCCCACAGCAGCACCGTTTTCACGCGGTAGCGCAGCATCACCCTGCCGACGAGCAGCATGCCCAGGAGTTCGGTGGACTGGGCGATCGCCATCGTGGCCGTGGCATGGGTGTTTCCCAGGACTTTGAGCAACTCCGGCGCATACATGTAAAACGCTGTTAGTGGAATGGAGAACAACGTGGTGACGGTGAAGAACACACACAGATCCCGCTGTTTCATCAGTTGGAACGCGTCCAACCCCAACCCGCTCTGCCATGATCTGCTTTTTCCCAACGGTGGCGTGTGCGGCAGCAGGATCGCCAACAGTGCCCCCAAGATCCGCGCCACTCCGGCCGCGTAGCCGGCCTTCGCGCTGACATCCGCGTGAAACAGGTAACTCGTCATCGCCCCAGCCGTCATCCAACCGAGCGTCGCGCCCACGCGCACCAGCGGGAATTGCCGCTCGACGTTTGGCAGATGGGTGAGCGAGGTGACGGTCAGAAGTCCCCATGACGGCCCGAAAAAGACCGCGTGCAAGCCCAGGAAGCTCAGGAACCACCACGGGCTCAACCCGACATCGAGACACCCGAAGGCGGCTAACAAAAGCCCACCGGCGATCAGCGAGGTCCAGACATAAAGCCGGTCGGCCGCCACCCGCTGGTCGGCGAGCGCCCCGCAGACCAGCGGCGAAACCAGCGCGCACACCGGCGGCACCATGAACGCCGCCGCCACCCACGCGCCGTGGCCTTTGGCCTGGAGGATGTTGGTCAGCGAGGGCAACCAGAATCCGGGCGTCATGCCCTGGAAGAAAAAAGCGACGCACATCCACCAGAACGCCGCCCGCGGCTTTGGGTGAAGGTCCTGCTCGCTGTGCACTCGGGCGAATTTGTCTCTTGTCCGGCAAAATGCCAGCGCGTTCTTTCCGAAAATTCGACCGTGAAAATTCCGCCGGCCTGCGGCATATCAGGACCGGAGGTGGGTGATCCCCGGAGAAAACCCTTCACCGGAGCATCTTGTTTTTCCGCCTCACTTCGCCGCCGGTGGTTTGCCGTCAGCAGCGGAGGCCAGATCCTTGCACTGCCAGACGCGTAGCCCGTCTGCTTGCCTGGCGGGTCGTCGTTGTGAAACCCGGTTTTTTCTCGTAGTGGAGCTTCACGACGCCATTGCCGAGGATGACGTTGTTCTTGCTGAAATGACTGCCCTTGTCCCGGTAGTTCTGGGTGCAAACCCGCCGCTTGCTCTCGCCGAGCGTGGGGCCGACAACCTCGGCATGCAATGCGGCGGCCGGACGGTCGATTGGCAGGGCAAACGTGGCCATTATTGACTCCTCAGTGCATGATGGTCCTTGCGATCCGCCCATTGAGTCTTCCTCCCCTCCAACAATGACGCACGTTACCATCGCCGATATCGCACGCGAATGCGGCGTGACTAAAATGACAGTCTCGCGGGTTCTGGCCGGCCGCGATGGCGTCAAACCGTCAACGCCGGATCGTGTGCTCGCTTCCGCAAGCCGGTTGCATTATGAGATCCATGCTCTGGCACAGAGCGTCAACTCGAAGCGTCGCGGGTTGATTGCATCGCCATCCCATTCGCTGGCCTGCCGGGTGGGCTGCAAATGGAGCAACGGGTGCCAACCGCCGCCACCTGACCTTCCATCGTCAGCGCCATGCCTCAGCCGATCACCTCGGGCCAATCGGTATGGAACATCTCGCCGCGCGGCTTGTCGGTGCGCTCGTAGGTGTGGGCACCGAAGAAGTCGCGCTGGGCTTGTAACAGGTTGGCGGGCAGGACCGCGCTACGATAACTGTCGTAATACCCTAGCGAGGCGCTGATGGCTGGAACCGGGATGCCGGCCAGGGTGGCCAGCGCGACGACTTCGCGCCAGTTCTGCTGGAACCCGTTGAGCAGGTTCTTGAAGAACGGTGCAAGCATCAGGTTGGTGAGGCCCGGGTTGGCGCGGTAGGCGTCGGTGATGTCGTTGAGGAAGCGGGCGCGGATGATGCAGCCGCCGCGCCAGATGGCGGCGATTTTTGACAGGTCGAGGTTCCAGCCCTTGTGGGCGCTCATGTGGGTAATGAGGTCTAGGCCTTGGGCGTAGGAAATAATCTTCGAGGCAAACAGCGCGTCGTGGACTTGTTTGACGAGCGCCGCCTTGTCGGCGGAAATCTCCGCCTTCGGGCCTAACAACTCCGTGCTGGCCGCGACGCGCTGGTCTTTCATCGAGGACAGGATGCGCGCTTCCACCGCGGCGTTGATGGTGGAGATGACCACGGCGTTTTCCACCGCGTTCATGATCGTCCACTTGCCGGTGCCTTTTTGGCCGGCGGTGTCGAGGATGACATCCACCAGCGCCTGGCCGGATTGCGGGTCTTGCTGGGCGAAGATCTCGGCGGTGATTTGAATCAGGTAGCTTTCAAGGTCGCCGTGATTCCAATCTGCGAACACGGTGGCCAGTTCGGCGGCGCAAAATCCCGCCGCCTTGAAAATGTTATACGCCTCGCAGATGAGCTGCATGTCGCCGTATTCGATGCCGTTGTGAATCATCTTCACGTAGTGGCCGGCACCGCCCGGGCCGATGTGCACCACGCACGGCTCACCATCCACGGTGGCGGCGATGCTCTCGAAGATCGGCTTCAGCACGTCCCAAGTGGAGGCTGGCCCGCCGGGCATAATCGCCGGCCCTTTGCGCGCGCCTTCCTCACCGCCGGAGACCCCGGCACCGACGAAGCGGAAACCCAGACCGCCGAGCCACTGGTCGCGGCGTTCGGTGTCGGTGTAGAGCGAGTTGCCGCCATCAATGATGATGTCGCCCTTGTCTAACAACGGGATGAGCCGCTCAATGACCGCATCCACCGGCGCGCCGGCCTTGACCATGATCATCACCTTGCGCGGGCTGGCCAGCGATTGGACGAATGCCTCCAGGGTAGGCGAACCCACCAGTTTTTTTCCCGGGTAGGCAGCCACGAAGGAGTCCGTCACGGTGGTGGTTCGGTTGTAAACCGAGACTTGGAAGCCGCGGGATTCCACATTGAGAACAAGATTCTGGCCCATGACGGCCAGACCGATGAGTCCGAAGTCGCTATTGCTCATAAGAAGGTGCCGTTGGACAGGCAGGAAGGATTTATGAGACTTGGGTCTTTACTGCAACCCCTTGTTGCCATCAGCCCGGAGATTTCCCACACTTCGCGCGTGAACCTACCCAACGCCATCACGCTCTCGCGCCTCGTGCTGACGGCGGTCTTTGTCGGGGGCACCGCCTTCGGCACCGCCCTCGGCCACTGGATCGCCTTGATTTCTTTCCTCATCGCGGCCATCAGCGACTTTGTGGACGGCTGGCTGGCGCGCAAACTCGGCATGGTCACCCCCATGGGCAAGCTCCTCGATCCGGTGGCGGACAAGGTGTTGGTGGGCGCGGCCTTCGTCTATCTGAGCGCCGAAGGCCTGTGTCCGGTGTGGGTCACGGTGCTGATTCTGGCACGCGAGTTTTTGGTCACCGGCCTGCGCCAAATCGCCGTGGAGGCCGGCCAAGTCATCGCCGCCGACCGCCTCGGGAAATGGAAAGTCGGCTTGCAGCTGACGTTTTGCATCACCTGTCTGGTCGGGTTCGCGCTCCAACACCTCGCTCCGGCGCATGGGTTGGTGCGGCTGTTCCAGTATCTATCCACCCGCAACGGCTGGCTGCAACTCGCCTCGATGTGGCTGGCGCTGGGCCTCACCCTGCTCTCCGGCTGGAACTACCTCTGGTCGAGCCGGCATCTGCTGTGCGGGAAATAACCGCGGGCGCGATGACCCATACGGTCGGTAAATCTGTGTAATTCGCCGTTCCAATTTTCCTATCTAGGTTTAGCCAGTGATGGCGCCAAATACCCGCCTGCAGGCGGGACTACGCGCGCTGAAAGTGAAGCTTCCCGGGGAGAGATGTAGTACCGACTTCAGACGGCATCTGCCGTCACCCAGAATCACATACCTCACCCCAGGAACTTCCCGGGGTTGAGTGTTTTGTTAGGGTCGAGGGCGTGCTTGAGGGCGTGGTGGACGTCCAGGGAGACCTCGCCAAGGGCATCGCGGACCCAGCGTTTTTTGGCGAGGCCCACGCCATGCTCGCCGGTGATGGCGCCGCCCTGGGCGAGCACCCACTCGAACAGGAGGTCCAGCGCGCGGTGGGCGCGCGCGCGGACTAACGGATCGGCGTAATCGCCGACCATCAGGTTGGTGTGGATGTTGCCGTCGCCCGCATGGCCGAAACAGGCGACCGCAATGCCCGTCTCGGCTTCCAGCTTTTTGGCGAACTCGACGAGCTCGACGAGTTTCGAGCGCGGCACGACGATGTCCTCGTTGAGCTTGGTCAGGCCGGTGTCGCGCAGGGCATACGAGAACTCGCGGCGCAGCTGCCAGATGCGCTCGCACGACGCCTCGTCGGGCGCGCGCTCGATGAAGGTGGCGCCCAGGGCGCGCAGCAGTTGATGGATCTCCTCCAGTTCGGAGGCGACGGCGACCGGGCGGCCGTCGATTTCCACGATGAGGTGGGCGTTGCCGGGCGGAAAGACCTCCGCACCCAGGCGCTTGCGGGCGGCTTGCAGGGTGAAGGTGTCGGTGATTTCCAGGGCGGATGGCAGGTGCCCGGCATTCAGGATCGCCTGCACTGCCGCCGCTGCCAGTGCGAACTCGGGGAAAATCGCCGCCAGCATCGCCCGGCTCGCCGGGCGCGGGATGAGCCGCAGGGTGGCCTCGGTGACCACGCCTAACATCCCCTCCGAACCGGTGAACAACCCGACCAGGTCAAAACCGGTCTTGTTTTTGTGGAGGCGCCCGCCGGTGCGCAGCACCCGGCCGTCGGCCAGCACCACCTCCAGCCCTAACACATAACTGCGGGTCACCCCGTATTTCAAACAGCGCGGCCCGCCGGCATTGGTGGCGATGTTGCCTCCGATCGAGCATTCCTTGAGCGACGCCGGGTCCGGCGGGTATTCCCAACCGACGGCGCGGGCGGCGTCCTGCAAGTCGCGGGTGATGACGCCGGGCTGCACGATGGCCACGCCGTCTGCCGGGAAAACCCCCAAAATCCGGTTCATGCGCATCACCGAGAGGGCGATGCCGCCCAGCACCGGCACGCAGCCGCCGACATAGCCGACGCCCGCGCCGCGGGTGGTCACGGGAATGCCGCGCTCATGGGCGAAGGCCAGTACCGCCGCGACATCCGCCGTGGATTGCGCGAACACCACCGCCTCCGGCGGGTGGCTGGCCGACCACTTGTCGCCGGAATGGGCCGCGATGATCTCAGCGGCAATGGTGACTTTGTCCCCGCCGAGCAGGGCCACGAGCGGGGAAAACCAATCAGGGGATGGAGGATTCATGAGGCGGAGCGGAATGGTGGGCGGTGCCAGCGTCGGCAGACTCTCGCCGTTCGTCAATCCTTCGTCAGGGCGGCACGTGGATGGGATCATTCTCACAACTCCAGCGGTGTGCTAACTTTTGGCAAATTCCAGCCTTGCCGGAAGACCTCGCGCTCCATCTTCATGAGATTTCAGGGCGGATTCCGAGCTTCGGAGCTGAGTAGGTTCCAAGTAGTCTTCTCTTGCGCTCAGACATCCGAATGAGCGTCAGCGCCCCGCTAGTCCGACGGCAACGATCCGGCGTTCCAAGTCCCTTGCAAAGTCCATCGCCTCGTCTTCTTCGATCAAGTTCACGGTTCCAGAAGCGTGCAGCAGATCCTTGGCATCGTCGTATGCCTTGCGCTGCTCACCGCTTGGTGCCGCGAGCAGCAGATGGATATTCGGCCTCTCAGGTGATTGGGCGAGCCAGCGCGTGAGGCTCTCCCAGTGGAAGGCCTTGCTCCGGATATTCTCAGATCGCTTGAGATCGAACGATAGCGGCTGATAGACATTCCACACCCCATTCTTCCAAGCGTGTGAGAAAACATGGGCTGCGTGCGGTGCCGTCACTTCATGCTCGCAGACGTAGGGCTTCACTGCCGGAGCCTCGAAAGCACGGCTGTAGAATTCCCGGTAAATCGTCGCATCGTCGCGGCGGGCCTCGTCCACGGAATCATAGTGCCGGGCCACGGCTTCCTGAAACAGCGTCTCCAATTCCAGCGCCGGTGAATCCGTGACGCCACCGGCGGAAAGGCTCCATTGAAGGGCCGCATCGTCGTGAGGAATCACTTGCAGCGCGAGATCTCGCGCACTCCTTGGAACTTCCTTGAAGGGCAGCACCTCCTGCGGATCGGCCAGCCTGACGGCGAGTTTCTCGAACTGTGTTTCGATCCGGGCGATCAGGTTCCGCTAGTCCTGCTGCTGGAATCCATGGAAAAAGTGACTGAGCCGGCGGAATTTCTGCGATGCCTTGAATCCAAGGAATCGGCCTTCCGGTGCCCACAGCAGGACGCCCACGTTGGCGAACTCGCCGGAAAGCGGTTCGTGCACGTAGCGCAGGAAACAAAAACTGTAGGGTTGGAGACTCATGAACGGCTGGCGTCGGTCAGATACCGAAAAAAATCCTCAGGGTCGGTCGCAAGCTTCATAAGATAGTCCTCGATCCGCTTCAAGTCCAGATATGGATGCGCCAGAGTCCGACCGTTCTTAAGCATCGGCCGCCGCCAGTCGCGGGGAGCCAGGCACAAACTCCTTCGGCTGGCGGAACGAAATCGATGGCAACGACAGGATGCCATGGATCGAGCGGGCAGTGAAATTGGCGATCATTTCACGACAGGCACCGTAGAGGATCGAGGTGGCAGTGACACGGATGAGGGCTTCGTGATTCTTCTCATCGAAGGTTTCGTGGATTTGGAACTCGCCTTGAATTTGAATTTGTCCCCGGTAGGTGGAGGGCGTTGCCGGATCTTCCGGAGAAAACTCGACGGTGAGTGCGACGAGCCAACGCAATGGATCCTCGGGAAATCCCGAAATATCTTGCTGGGTTTTCAGGGCAAGGGCGCCGCCGGTTTGCTCTCCGGCAGTGGCGTGGCACTCAAATCCCAGAAAACGGTGGTTGAGCAGGGCAAGCGGTGAGGTGTTATGCGGCATGGGCTTCATCGTCGCGGGTTGGCGCACCCATCGTAAATACGGTGGTGGCTGCTAGCTGGGCCTGGCGGTCCGGGAGGAAGGATGCGTGGACGTCTTCATCACGATACGTGACCCACTTGACCTGCTGTCCTTTGGGACTCAGAGCCAGAGCCAGCTCGGAATCCACGGCATCCGCAGCGCGCATCAGGGTCTCGATGGTGAAATTATTGGTGCCGTCCAGCATCGAGGTGACACGTGCCGGGCTGACCTCCATGCGTTCAGCAAGCTTGGTGCGGTTGATGCCAATGGACTTCATCCGCTTGAGAAGTTGCTCCACGATCAAGAGTTTTTTGACCACTACCTTTTGTGAGAAGGAAAGAGGCGCGGAGAAAAAGCGCTGAACCTCATCGGGCTTCTGCTTGGTAATTTTAATGTTCATGGTCGATTTCGATTTTAGAAACGCTGTCACTGGGTCGTCCTCTCCGAGTTGGAGGGAAACGACCGTGTGGCACGGCCCACAATGCAGCTCTTTCAGCGTGATTTCCAAGAATTTTTAACGTTTAGGTGAATTTTTCAAAGGTCTTTAAGGCTCCTTAATGAATTTGGACGTCAATCCTGACCCTCACCCCACCCGCACCTGGCCGTTCATGAGCATCGGCAGCAGCCAGTCGCGCAGCGCGGCGAGCTCTTGGGTTTGG
>Ga0114958_10000884_pt1 | contig 24734 bp, 25 predicted proteins | sample C_130208_EF_Meta_FD_89577 | JGI IMG/M metagenome (GOLD analysis project Ga0114958, IMG submission 89577) | Freshwater microbial communities from Lake Croche, Canada to study carbon cycling - C_130208_EF_MetaG | ecosystem: Environmental > Aquatic > Freshwater > Lake | place: Lake Croche, Canada... | reverse complement strand
TGCTTTCTGCTTTCTGCTTTTACTCCCACTATTCCACCGTCACGCTTTTGGCGAGGTTGCGCGGTTGGTCGATTTCGCAGCCGCGGATGCGCGCGACGTGGTAGGCAAAGAGTTGCAGGGCGACCACGGCGGGGATGGTGGCCACTAACGGATGGCAGCGCGGCACCTCGATAAAGTCATCCATGCAGGCGGCGGTGGCATCGTCGCCTTCGGTGACGATGCCGAGAATGCGTGCGCCGCGGGCGCGGCATTCCTCGATGTTGCCGAGCATTTTGTCCTTGCCGGGAACATCACAGGCCAGGGCGATGATGGGGGTCCCCTGGACTAACAAAGCGATCGGCCCGTGTTTCAACTCGGCGGCATGGTAGCCTTCCGCGTGGATGTAGGAAATCTCCTTGAGCTTGAGCGCGCCCTCCAACGCCACCGGATACATCGGTCCGCGACCGATGAAAAACGCGTGCTCGTTATGGGCGTAGGTTTCGGCGATGGCCGCGATGCGGTCGTTTTGCAAAAGCACCTGCGCGACGAGCGCGGGGAGGTGCTCGATTTCACGGGCGAAGCGGATCCCCTCCTCGCGCGAAAACCGCCGGCCGCGCCCGAGTTTCAAGGCCATCATCAACAACACCGCCACCTGGCAGGTGAAGGCTTTGGTGGAGGCCACCGAGATTTCAGGGCCGGCATGGAGATACACGCCGCGGCCGGTTTCGCGGGCAATGGTGGAGCCTACCACGTTGCACAGGCTCATCACGAAGGCACCCTTTTGATTCGCCTCGCGCACGGCGGCCAGGGTGTCGGCGGTTTCGCCGGATTGGGAAATGGCAATCACCAGATCGCGGCTGCCGAGGATCGGGTTGCGGTAGCGGAACTCTGCGGCCTGCTGGACTTCGGCATGAAGGTCGGCCAGATCCTCAAACGCGTATTCGCCCACCAGGCTGGCGTGCAGCGACGTGCCGCAGCCGATGAGCACCACCCGGCTGAGCTCGGCGAGATCGCGCGGTGAGGTGCCCATGCCGGCCAGCACCGACGACCCGACGTTGAAATCGAGGCGGCCGCGGATGGCGTTGGCCAGCGAGTCGGGTTGCTCGTAGATTTCCTTGAGCATGAAATGTCCGTAGCCGCCCTTCTCCGCGGCGGTCTCATCATAGCCCAGCTCGGCAATCTCGCGGGTGACGGGGACGTTGTTGAGATCGCGGATTTCAATCGAGTCCGCAGTGAGGATCGCGATGTCGTTGTCGTCCAGATAGATCACCCGCTGGGTGTGGGCCAGAATGGCCGCCGCATCCGAGGCAATGATGGTTTCGCCGTCGCCCACGCCGATGACAATCGGGCTGCCGCGGCGCGCGGTGATGATTTTCTCGGGCTCCCTGGCCGAGAGCACCGCGATGCCGAAGGTTCCCTCCACCTGATGGAGCGCGTCGCACACCGCTTGAAACAAGTTGCCCTTGTCGCACTCGCCGATGAGATGGACCAATACCTCGGTGTCGGTCTCCGAGTAGAAATGATGACCCTTGCCCTCGAGCCGGGCGCGCAGCGCGCGGTAGTTTTCGATGATGCCATTGTGCACCAGGGCGATCTCGCGGGACTGGTCGAGATGCGGGTGGGCATTGATTTCGGTGGGCGGGCCGTGGGTCGCCCAGCGGGTATGGGCGATGCCCATGGTGAGGCGGGAAAACCGCTCCGCCGGCCAATCGGCGCGGGTCCGCTCGCTCAGCGCGGAGACTTTGCCCGGGGATTTGGAGATCACCATTTGGCCATTATCCAACACCGCGATGCCCGCGGAATCATAGCCGCGGTATTCCAGCCGACGCAACCCGTTGAGGAGCACCGTGGGTGCGTCCGCTTTGCCTATGTATCCGACGATTCCGCACATGTGAGTTGAAAGTTGAAAGTTGAAAGTTGTGCTAATGCTCAGGTGATCTCCGGGGAATTTGAATAATGGAACCACAGATGAACAGGATGAACGCAGATGGAAGAAATGATAAGGGTGGGGGATCCTGAGGTGTTCTGTCAGCCAGTGCGCCAACAATCTTTGTCTCTTTTCCCATCTGTGTAAATCCTGTTCATCTGCGGTTACTAAATCCAAATTGAATTTCCGGCGGACCCGAGTGATTGTGAGAGTTGAAAACCGCAGGTCAGGCCACGACATCGTGCTGGACGATTTCGCCCGGGCGGGTGGTGGTGTCAGGCCAGAGTTTTCGGCCCGGATAGATCGAGGTGTTGATGCCGGTGTGGACGCGGTCGCCGACGATGGCGCCCAACTTGCGGCGGCCGGTGTCGATGAGCGCGCCGTTGACCATGGAGCAGTGGTTTTTGCCGTCGTGGCGGAGATTGGAAGTGGTGGTGCCGGCACCGAAGTTCACCTTTGCGCCGAGCACCGAGTCGCCGACATACGACAGGTGGCCGACGTGGGTTTGAGAGAGAATCAGGCAGTTTTTGATTTCGACGGATTGGCCGATGTGGCAGGCGTCGCCGATGCTGGTGTTGCCGCGGATATAACAATTCGGGCCGATCTTACAGTTGCTGCCGATGACCACGTTGCCCTCAATGAAAACCCCGGGCAGGATCCGGCTGCCCGCACCCAACTGGAGCACCCCTTCGATGACCGCAGCGGGATGGATCGCACCCTCGATGAGGTGGTCGAGCCGCGCGGCGATGTGCTGTGCGTTGGCGTGGAGCACATCCCAGGGATAGCGGATGAGGAATGAGGATTGGGCCACCACCACGCCGCCGCCGCCATCGGGCGCAGCACCCCGCCAGGCCAGAGCAGTGGCCCGCGCGTCTACCAGCACCGCTTGGCCACTGGCCAGGAAATCGGCAACCTCTTGCGGCGCGAGCCAGGCGTGCGGGTGGATCGAGAGCTCCGCCGCGCCGAGCGCCAGGCGCTGGTGTTGCGCCAAAGGCAAATTGGCGATGGGGAAATCCTCAATGCGCCAGCTCAGCGAGAACGGCAGGAAGTCGGGCGAAATGGCAGTCATGACGGGGACTCAACTGATTTCACTGCGGATGGCGGCGGCGAATTTGCTCACCCAGACGCGGCATTCCTCGATATCGCGGTGTTCGACGAGCACGCGGATCTTGTTTTCGGTGCCGGAATAACGGATCAGATGCCGACCATTGTCGCCAAACGCGCTGCTCGCCTTGGCCATCAGCTCGGTGAGTTGCGGCAGGGACTCCAGCGGCGGCTTGGACGCCACCGGCATGTTCGCCAGTTGGGTGGGATACTCGTTGAAGACGCTGGAGAGCTGGGCCAGGGTCGAATTGCGGTCGCGCATCAGCCGCAGCACCTGCAGCGCGCTCAGAATCCCGTCGCCGGTGGTCGCGTGCTCCGCGAAAATCAGGTGGCCGGAGTTTTCCCCGCCGAACGAATAACCGTTTTGACGGATGCACTCGATCACGTTGCGGTCGCCCACGGCGGTGGTTTCCACCTGGATGCCATGTTGTTTCATCGCCTCCGTGAGTCCCAGATTACTCATGACGGTGGCCACCAGCGTGTCTTTGCGCAACCGGCCCTGTTCCTTGAGGCCGATGGCACACATGGCCAGGATCCGGTCCCCGCTGACCACCTGCCCCGTGGCATCGGTGAAAATGACGCGGTCGGCATCGCCATCGAACGAGATCCCGAGGTCGGCGTTGAATCGGCGGACCAACTCCCCGGCGTTTTCCGGATGGAGGGCGCCGCATCCGCTGTTAATATTGAGTCCGTCAGGTTGGATGCCGGCGGTGATGACTTCCGCCCCGAGTTCCTTGAAAATCAATGGCGCGATGAAATAGGCGGCTCCGTGTCCGCAATCGACTACCACCTTCAAGCCATGCAACGGAACATTGTCCGCCGTATGCTTGGCAAACTCGATGTAGCGGCCGCGCGCGTCATCGATCCGATGGGCTTTGCCAATTTGGCGCGGCGGCAACGGCGGCGCCTCAGGCTCTTCACCCAGAATGTGCCGCTCAATGAGCACCTCCAGATCGTCGGAGAGTTTATACCCATCCGGCCCGAAGATTTTCATCCCGTTGTCTTCGTAGGGATTGTGGGACGCGGTGATCATGATGCCAGCCGCTGCCCCCATCGACTTGGTCAAGTGCGCCACCGCCGGGGTGGGCAACGGACCGACCATGAACACATCCATCCCCATCGACACCAACCCGCTGGTGAGCGCCGTTTCCAACATGTAGCCCGAGATCCGGGTGTCTTTGCCCACCAGCACCCGGTTGCGGTTCGGACCGGACGAACGCAGCACGTTGGCCACGGCCTTGCCCATCCGCAACGCGACCTCGGCGGTAATCGGGAATTCATTCACCCGGCCTCGAATGCCGTCGGTTCCAAATAATTTCTGGCGTGTGCTCATAAGCTGAAGGGTCATATTAGTTCAAAAATTTCTGAACAAGAAAAGACAAAATCCGACCGCTTACCATCCATCATCAGGCAGGAGCCCACAACCCGCGCGTGGCGGCGGGCGACACCATTCCCGGGAAAGCGACGGGGCAAACAAACCAGTGGCGGGAGGATTCATGCCCCGGTTCCCGGCGCTGGGCAAGCCGTATTTTGCGGTCACTTGCCGCCAAGGATGGCCCGATGAATGCGCCCCGGGGCCTTTTTGAGGAACCGTCGGGCCAAGACCTCGAACTCCTCCGACAAATCGGTCAAATGAATTTCCAGGTGCCCGTCGTGCTCGCCAGGGGCTAACAACCCCAGCCGACTCAGTTCCCTTTTCAAATGCTCGGCGCAAGTCGTGGCGGAATCCACCAGCCTCACCTCGGGCGGCAGCACTTGCCGCAACACCGGGATGAGCAACGGATAATGAGTGCAGGCGAGCATCAAGGTATCAATCCCTTTTTCAACCAGCGGATCCAAATAGGTTTGGAGCACGATTTTAGTGGCCGGATGATCCATCCAGTCCTCCTCCACCAAGGGCACCAGCAACGGCGCGGCCTGGCCGTGAATGATCAATCCGGTGCGCCGCAACGCCAGCGCATGCTGATAGGCATGCGAGCGGATCGTGCCGCGCGTCGCAATGATGCCGATGCGCTCGACGTTGGGGTTGGCCAGCGCGGCATCCACGCCCGCTTCAATCACCCCGATGATCGGCACCCGGTATTGCTCGCGCAACTGCGGCAGCGCGTGCGCCGTGGCCGTGTTGCACGCCACCACCAACGCTTTCACCCCCCGGGCGATCAAAAACCGGGCGTCCTCGTCGGCAAATTGCCGGATGGTCTCCGGGCTTTTCGAGCCATAGGGCAAGCGCGCCGTGTCCCCGAGATACACCATGTCCTCGGCGGGCAGTAGTTCCTGCACCGCCCGCACGACGGTCAAACCACCGACACCCGAGTCGAAAAATCCTAGAGGCGCTGCTTGCACTGCGCGATTGTGCCCATTGCCGCACCGTCGGCAAGCTCTGATCGATGGGCGGACTTTGGCCGCATTGCGCCCCGATATTCCATCGTGTGCCATGAGTGCTTTGGTATCCATCACTTTGGGCCAAGTGCGGTGGGGCGGGGAGTGGACCATCCCGGCAGGCGCGCCGGGCGTCGTCATTATCGCTCACGGCAGCGGCAGCTACCGCCACAGTCCGCGCAATCGACGCGTCGGGGGCTGCGACGAGGTGGTTGCGCGTTGGAATGTGCAAGCCCTCGCGAAACGGCGTGGCGAAAAAGAACTCAAGCTCATTTCCAACGCGTCGCACTGGTTCGAGGCACTTGGCAGGCTGGAACCGATGGCTTGGCTCGGTGCGGCCTGGCTCCGCCAGCGGCTGCTAGAGAGTGAGATGGTTACATGTTATGTTCTTTATCTTAACAGATCTCCCGTGGCCGCCCATTGTCCTGGGCGCCGCCGCTGATGGTGCTTAGGAAATATTAAATTCTAATACATATTAAGACTTTTGCTGAGATTAAATTAAAAATTGTGTTGAAGATCCGCCGTATCATTGCATATGTTTGTTTGGTCATTGGATACCCCAATGGCTCACCCCCCAGCCCCCCGCTGACTGCCTCTATGATTGCCCCCCTTCATGGTTTGTCTGAGTTCCCCACAATGACCTCCAGCGATCTCCAGATCGCGATGAGAAAGTTCGCCGGAGGTGGGTCGGGGCAGTCGGTTTTCGGGGACTCGCCTGACGACATGGTGCTGCCAGAGTCCGTGGATATTACAGCTGTCGATGATCATTTGCAGGCCACACTGGTGTTCCCGTTGTCCTGTGAGGATTATGACGCAGTCTGGCCGAAGTTGCATTGGTTTGCCACGGTGGTGCGCGCCTGCATTCAACAAAAAGATCCGCTGGGGCGCACCGTCGCCGTCAAGATCAGCCGACCGAAACTGTCCCTGACGGCTTAACCTCCCCCCAACCGCCCCCTCAACCTTCCGCATTCCGCCTCACTTTAGAGATCCACCCGGCGTGGTCTTCTGCGCACAAGCCGGGTTGCAGTCCACTCACCACGACTTTCCTCTGGGAAATGTGGCAGCGTCCGTAGGGACGATCAAGCCACTAACCTTTGACCGCACCGCCTAGCCGGCGGTCGGCGCTGTCAAATCATTGAATCCAACGCCGGCCTAGAAAGCACAACCATGAACCTATTAACTAAATGGAATCCATTGAGCAAAACCGATACTCTCGAAGCGTGGCGTCCCGCAACGCGTTGGGATCCCATCCGCGAGTTGGAGGAAATGATGCGCGGCATGCAACGGGCCTTTGCCACCCTGCCAACCCGCTCCGATGAGTCCATCACCCTCTCGGACTGGTCACCGTGTGTGGACATCGGCGAGACTGACAAGGAGTTCGTCGTGCGCGCCGAACTGCCTGAAGTCAAGAAGGAGGACATCAAGGTGAATGTGGACGATGGCACGCTCTATATCAGCGGCGAGCGCAAGGTGGAAAAAGAAGAAGACACCATCAAATACCACCGCTTGGAGCGGGCCTATGGCCGCTTTGAGCGCTCGTTTGGCCTGCCCGAAGAAGCCGACGCGGAAAAAATCACCTCGGAATACAAGGATGGAATTCTAACGATCCACTTGCCGAAGAACCCGACGGTGAAAGCCGCGGCACATCAGATTCCCGTGCGATAAAAGCCCGGGCTGCGTGCGCGCCCAAGCCATAACGGCGCGCGCAAAACCGAAGGGTGGTTACCGATCGCATGGATCGGTGGCCACCCTTTCTGAGCATCCGGTTAGTCCAACGTTTGATGGAAGGCATCCTGCTCGGTGAGCGAGAGAACGAACGCCGTCAACAGCTCGATGGTGTGGCCGATGTCATCGAGGTGGGCGGTTTCGACCACCGAATGCATGCAGCGCAGCGGCAGCGATACCAGGGCGCTGGGAATCCCTTCGCGAGACCGGAAGATTTTGTCGGTGTCGGTGCCCGTAAAGCGGCTGCTGGCTTCGTGTTGGATCGGGATCTCGGCTTGCGCGGCCATGTCGAGCAAGCGCCTGACCACCTGCGGGTGGTTGGCGGTGCCGTGGGTCAGGGTCGGTCCGCCGCCGAGTTTCACGCGGCCATGTTTGGCCGCGTCCAATCCCGGCGTGTCCGTGGCGTGGGTGACGTCCAGGCAGACGCAGACATCGGGCCGGAGCCGGTAGGTCGCCATCACCGCGCCGTGGCCGCCGATTTCCTCCTGATTCGCATTCAGGCAGACCAGTGTGAACGCCGGCTTCGCTTGACCCGCGGCGATGCGTTTCATCACCTGGGCGATGATGTAGCCGCCGAGGCGGTTGTCCAGGGCGCGGCCGACCAGGCGCTTGTTGGCCAGCTCCAGTGGCCCGTCCTGATAGACCGCCGGGTGACCCACGCGGATGCCCAGAGCCGCGACCTCGGCCGGATTGGAGGCACCCACATCCACCCACAAATCATGCACGGCGGGGGCTTTCTCCGTGCCGTGATCGTCGCGCCGGAGGTGAATCGCTGTGTTGCCAATGATGCCCGCCACATGGCCGTGGTCGCCCAAAAGGGTCAGCCGCCGACCGCGCGCCGTCGCCGCGTCCGAGCCTCCCACCCGGTCGAGACGCAGAAAACCGTGCTCGTCGATGTGCTTGACCATGTAGCCAATCTCGTCGGCATGGGATTCTAACATCACGATTTTCACCGACTTGCCCAGCAGGGTGGCCCAGGTGGATCCATAGGCATCGCAGGCGACGGCAGCGGCGTGCGGGCGGATCCAATCGGCCCACACCTTTTGGCCCGGCATTTCAAAGCCCGTGGGACTTGGGGTTGCCAATAAACGGGTTAAAAACTCGCGGTCATCATGGGTCATGGCACTTTTTCTAACCCGCGTCATGGCGGGTGACAAGCGCATTGCGACCGCGCAGCTGCGCCGCCACGGGCGTCCGCGCGGCGGCTCATGGAGCGTGTCCCAACGCCTATCGGACCGCCGCCCACAAGAATTTGTCCTGCGGCATGCATTTTCCCATTGCCCTTGCGCCCGGTCTGGCTAAAACCTTGCGCGTCGTCCGCGCCTGGGAACCCATCCCGGATGTGACTTCTCAGTGAAAATGCCTCGGTAGCTCAGTTGGTAGAGCAGTTGACTCTTAATCAATTGGTCCTTGGTTCGAATCCAAGCCGGGGTACTCCCATTCATAATGAACAACTTAGGGGGCCTAAAAGCTCCCTTTTTTGTGCCTTGAAGAAAGTTCCTCCGTCCGAGTGAGTTCGGACCCTCTGAACCCGGTCCTCGTCATGGGTCCTCCTGACCACTGCTCAGTGGGAACGCCAGGGCAGCACAGGCCGACCTGGGGATCAGGGAGAAAACCATCACAGGTCTCGGCCGACGTAGTGGCCGGTCAAAATTCTCGCATCATGACGCCTCGCTGAAATCGTCACCCATGGGTACCGCTGGCCAGAAGGTGAGGCCCCGGATCGAGTGCCAAGCGCGGCGCAACACCCTGTGCAACTGGGACAACGTGGTGGCCGACACGGTCGAGCCGGTTTACAAACTCCTCCACCGCGGCCTGCTGTAAAGTGATGACCTTCAGGGGGACGAGACGCCCATCTGTTGAGCGCTTACCTCCAATATGGCACCGACCTGAGCCAGTGGACCGATGTGAGCGTCACAGGAACCCAAGGCTCTGAGGTGAGAGTAGGCACAGCCGACGGCGCTGGCGTGCAGTCCGTTAAAATGACCATCCCCCAAGGGACCAGCCCCACGATGTTTGGCCGGCTTAAAGTGTCGCAGCCGTAATCTGGATGATTCAAGCCGTCACATCCACGGTCAGGTCGCCGCCGAGGGTTTCGATGGCGGTGATCAGGACCGAGGGATCGACGTTTTCGGGGATGGAGATGATGCCGTGGGCCCGGAACATGGGATGGCCGCTCATCGGGGCGCTTTCCAGTCCAGTGGTGAGTTCCTCGACGTTGCCCCCGGCCGTGGCAATGGCGGCGGTGAGTTCGCGCACGATGCCTTGGCGGTCGTTGCCCATGACATCCACCGTCAGGGTGCGGCGCGAGGCTGGCTCGGCCACCGCTTCGCGCACGGCCTGCACGGTGAGGCCCGGGATGCCTGGCGTGTGGAGGTCGCGCAGCAAGCCGTCGATGGCAGCCGCCGGGCATTCGATGCGCACGATGCCGGCGAATTGTCCGGCGAGGCGCGCCATCCGGCTTTCGAGCCAGTTGCCGCCATGGCGGGTCACCGTGTCGGCGAGGGAACTCACCAAGCCCGGGCGGTCGCTGCCGAGCACCGTCATGATTAGGTAGCACTTCATGAACGCATGACATCAGAGCGCGCGCAAAATGCCAGATTTTTCACAAACCCCTTGCGAATCGGCCGGGTTGTGGTGCTTATTCAGACGCCACCGGCATGAGCAATTCCACCACTCAAATCGAAACTCCTGATTCCATGACGCGCGCCGCCCGCGCGGCTGACGCCTACCATGCGGAAATCGACGATTTGGTCGGCGAGCGCATGGTGCTTAACATGGGACCCTCCCACCCGGCGACCCATGGCGTGCTGCGCCTGGTGCTTGAGTTGGACGGCGAGGTCGTCCACAAAGCGGATCCGGACATCGGGTTCCTGCACCGCGGGGATGAGAAGATCGCCGAGAACATGCATTACAACCAGTTCGTGCCCTACACGGACCGGTTGGATTACCTCTCGCCGCTCGCCAACAACGTGGCCTACGCCTGCGCGGTGGAGAAGCTCATGGGTTGGACGTTGCCGCCGCGCGGACAAGCGTTGCGGGTCCTGTGTTGCGAGCTCGCGCGCATCTCGTCGCACTTTCTTGGCATCGGGGTTTGCGCCATGGATGTCGGGGCGATGACGGTGTTCCTCTACACCATGACCGAGCGCGAGAAAATCTACAACCTCTGCGAGCAACTCACCGGCGCGCGCTTCACCACCTCCTACACCCGTGTCGGCGGCCAACTGCGTGACATGCCGCCGGGGTTCGAGGCCACCGTGCTGCAGTTCCTCAACGAGTTCGAGGTGACCATCGGACAAATCTCCGCGCTGCTCGACAAAAACAAGATCTTCCTCGACCGGATGGTGGACGTCGGGGTGATCACCCGCCAGTCCGCCATCGCCTGGGGGCTCACCGGGCCTAACCTGCGCGCCTCGGGCGTGGCGCGCGACCTGCGCAAGGACCGGCCGTATCTGGGTTACGAGAACTATCAGTTCGATGTCCCCATCGCAGATGAGGGCGATTGCTACGCGCGCTATCAGGTCCGCATGGAGGAACTGCGCCAGTCGATCCGGATTTGCCGCCAGGTGCTAGCCACCATGCCCAGCGGGCCGGTGAATCTGGCGGATTCCAAGAGCATTCTTCCTAACAAGGAAAAGGTGATGATGTCGATGGAGGAGCTCATCCACCATTTCATTGTGTCCACCCAGGGGATCGACGCGCCTGCGGGCGAAGTCTATTTCGCCGCGGAAAACCCCAAGGGCGAACTCGGCTTTTACATTCATTCCAAGGGCGGGGGAGTGCCCTACCGCCTGAAGATCCGCAGCCCCTCGTTCTGCAACCTCTCGATTGTCTCGCGCCTGCTGCCGGGCCACATGGTGTCGGACATCCCGGCCATCCTAGGCTCGCTGGATTTCGTGATGGGCGAGTGCGATCGTTGATGTTAGAACCACCTTTCCCTTCACCTGCATGTCATTATCCTTTCTCGAAGAACAAGTCGCCTCACCCGAGACACCCGGCTCGAAGTTTTTCCCGCCGTTTGAAGTCACCGCCGGGTTGGAGGCCGCGGCGGAGGAGCGCATCGCGCATTATCCGGTGAGCAAGCGCTCGGCCACGCTGCCGCTGCTCCACCTCGTCCAGCACCAATTCGGGTTCCTGCCGGCCGCCGCCATCGAGTGGGTGGCGCGCAAACTCGAACTCGAGCCGATCCAGGTGCTCGAGGTGGTGACGTTTTATCCCGGCTTCCGCCAGTTGGCACCGGGCAAATATCACATCCGGGTTTGCCGGACGCTGTCGTGCGCAATGGGCGGATCCCACGAACTCATGGACCGGTTGTGCGAGCTCACAGGCATCGACCGCTCGCAGAGCGACGCCAATCACCACCCGATTGCCGTCTCGCCGTGCGGGAATTTCTCGGTGGAATTCGCCGAGTGCCTGGCCTCCTGCGGGACGGCGCCGGTGTGCATGGTCAATGATGATTTCCACGAAGGCATCGTCGCGGGCAAGGCCGAAGAACTGCTGGCGCGCTACCCGGCGCTGGACTGAGGAGGTGATGGTTCATTCGTTGAATTACAAGGAGGGGCGCAATCCGTCTGCCCACGCATTGGGAAGCCGATGAAATGAGAAAATCGCTTTTGATTTGCACCAAATGGGCATGGGCGATCAGATATCGCCCCTCCATCAGGCCGCTCCCTGTGTCCGCCTGTCTGCACCTGAGTAAATCACTTGAATCACCCCTGGGCGCGATGTCATCATGCGTCATGAGGAACCAATCCATGGTTTCTTTGCTTTTGAGCAAGTCCGCGCTGGCGGTGCTGCTGGTTGGCATTGGCTCCAGCGTGAGTTGCATGACCACCTACGACGCATATGGCCGGCCGGTCCAGTCGGTGGATCCGGGCATGGCGGTGGCGGGCATCGCGGCCGCGGGCCTGGTGGGTTATGCGATCGCCAATGACAATAACCATCATCACGGTGGTTATGATGGCGCCCCGCGCTACTATGGCGGTGGCGGATACGACGGGCCGCCGCGTGACTACCGCTGAGGCGATCCGGCGCAAGCCAGAGCGAGTCTGGTGACTCGCGCTGCGGGCGGCTCATGACAACGGGACCACGCAGGCACCCGGTGGCCAATGGCTCTTGTAGCGGCGGCCTATGGCCGTCGAGGCCAGTGCGCGGCCAAATACCCGATGTGCGGTCAGCGACGCTCATAGTCAGCGGCGCTCATAGAGCGCCGCTACAGGCCGCCACACACCGTGCCAAACAGCGAGAACCCGCCGGATTCCTCGATCTGGATGTCTAGCAGTTGTCCGGTCAGGAGCTCGGCGTCGCCGTCGAAGATGACGATTTTATTTTGCGGGGTGCGGCCGGCGAGGCGGTTGGCGTTGGTCTTGGACGGGCCTTCGCACAGGACTTGCTGGCGGGTGCCCACGAGCGCGGCATTTTTGGCGATGGCGATGCGGTTGACCACGGACAGCAGGCGCTGGTTGCGGCTTTCCTTTTCGGTTTCGCTGAGTTGGCCGGGCATGTCCGCGGCCGGGGTGTTGCGGCGTGGCGAGTAGCGGAAGACAAACGCGTTGTCGAACTGCAGGCGCTCGACGGTGGCCACGGTCGCCAAAAAGTCCTCCTCGGTCTCGCCGGGGAAGCCGACGATGATGTCGGTGGTGATGGCCAGCCCCGGCCGGGCGGCTTGCATTTTCTCACAGATCTGGATGAACTTGGCGTTCTGATAGGGCCGGCGCATTTCGCGCAGGATCCGGTCCGAGCCACTTTGCAGCGGGAAATGGATGTGCGAGCAAAGTTTCGGCAGGTAGGTGAAGGCGGCGACGAGGTCGTCGCGGTAGCCGATCGGGTGGGGCGAGGTGAAGCGAATGCGCTGGATTTCCTCGACTGCGTGGACCGCCTCGAGCAACTGCACGAAGGGCGACTTGCCGTCGATGCGCGGAAATTCGCCGCGGCCGTAGAGGTTGACGATCTGCCCTAACAGCGTGATCTCCTTCACGCCGCGCGCGGCGAGGTGGCGGACCTCCGCGAGGATGTCGGTGATCGGGCGGCCGCGTTCCTTGCCGCGCGTGTCGGGCACGATGCAAAACGAGCAGCGCATGTTGCAGCCCTGCATAATTGAAACGAAGGCCGAGGCCGCGCGCGGTTTGGGCAGGTGATCGCGGATGGCGTTTTGCGAGCCCTCCTCCTCGGCGGTGTCGCAGACGCTGGCGCCGCGCAGCGAGTGCGCCGGATCGTCCATCCGGGCGGTGAGCCGCTGCTGCAGGATGGTGTCCACATAACTGAACACTTTATGGTATTTCTGCGTGCCGACCACCACGTCCAGGCTGGGCACGGCCTTGAAGAGCAACTCGCTGTGGGACTGGGCCATGCACCCCATGAACCCGTAAACGACGTGTTTGCGCTCGCGCCCCTGGTGCATCATGCTGCGCATTTTGCCGAGCGCCTTTTGCTCCGCCTGATCGCGCACCGAACAGGTGTTGATCAGCACCGCGTCGGCCTCGCTTTCGTGAAATGTCACCGTGTAGCCGCCTTCGGTGAACATGCGCGCGACTTGTTCCGAGTCGCGCTCATTCATCTGGCAACCATAGGTTTTGATGTAAACCTTGGGCATGGGAAAAAGCTTAGAGCTGAAAGTTGAAGGGTAAAATGAAGAAGAGCGCCAAGCCTCTCAGCTCCACGCCCCTGCTGCAGACGCTACGCCAGGACGAGCCGCGCGTCGTTTTGGAGCTTGGCGGTGAGTTCGGGCCAACCGCCGGGATGCTGGAGGTTGAAGCAGCGCAGATACAGAGTGAGCAGCTTGGGATCAAAAATGTCGATGAGCCGATCGATGCTGGCCGCGAGGCGCTCGGGGTCGAGTTTTTTAGGCAAGTGGCCCACCACCGAGCCTTTGCCATCGTGGGGGATGCCCATGCCGTCGCAGAACATGCCGAGCAACGATTGCTGGCCGGCCATCAGGTAGGCTTGCAGCAGGTGCTCGCCGATGGTGTCACAGGCATTGATCTTGAGGGTCTTGTGAACCCACGCGTATTGCTCGGTGAGGGGCTTTTTCTGGATGAAGACCGGGCGGAGCTTGCGGTTTCCAGCCAGGGTGGCGACGGCGGACTTGTACACATTCCGGTCATTGGCGCGGAACCAATCGAGGATTTGGGTGACAAGGGCGGGATCGAGAGCGGTGTAGAGTTCGTGAGCTTTCACAGTTGGGTAAAGGGAGTGGCCGGAAGTCAACCCGTTCGCAGGCAGCGTGGCAAGGGCGGAGACTAGGGAAATTTCAAGTTGGAGCGGCCGTCTGCGGCCGTCGCTGGTTTTCCACCGCCCTCATTTTTCCTGCGGTCGTGAACCTGCCGCCCACGGGTTGACGATGGCGATGCCGGTGTGGGCGAAGTCCGAGACATTGCGGGTGGCGAGGGTGAGGTGGTGGACGCTGGCGGTGGCAGCGATGAGGGCGTCGTTGAAGCTGAGGCCGTGGGTGACTCGCATTTCGGCGGCGGCCTCGGCGATGGGCTGATCGACGGGAAGCAGACGACTGTGGAAAGTCCGGAGAAGCGGCCCGTGGTACCAGGAGTCCAGTTTGGCAGCGAATTCCGGATCTCTGGGTTCCACTTGGCGGATGCCGGTGCGGATTTCATTGAGAGTGATCACGCTGATCCAAGTGCGGTGGCCGGGAGCGGTTTTTTCCCAAGCGAGGACATGGGCATTCGCCCGGGTGAGCTTCCGTAACTCGGAAACGGTCACCGTGTCCAATAACCAGTCACTCATGGAAACTCAATTTTGCGGGGAATGTCGGCTTTCCGGTCCGGCAGTTCAAAATCGCGATCCGCTGTCGCTGGATCGCCGAGCATTTCGAGGAGGGACTTGTTTCTTCGTGGGACACGGCTCGTCAATTCGCGCTCCACGAGTTCTGCCATCCAGGAAGAGAGCGATTTCGATTCATCCACGGCACGGTGCCGGGCCTCGCGGCAAAGATCGTCAGGGAGTTTGAGGGTGACGTTCATATCAGTGCTGCACGATGGCACGGTGGCACGAGAAAGCAAGCCATCTCTGTGCCCCTTACTCAGGGTCAATATATCAGGCGAGTTTCTGCACGGTGGAAGCGGCCCCCGCCCGGCTGCGTTCTGACGAACGCGTCTCTGACGTATTCATGGCAAACCCAGCACCTTGGCCGGGCTGGCATTGCCGCAGCGGTCGAGCGCGGTCACCGCGATGGCATCGGCCAGCGGAATGCGGGCTTGTCCGGCGGCGGCGGCGGCGATCTTGAGGGTGCGCCAGATGCCGTGGGTGCGGGCTTGCACCGCGATTTTGGTGGTGCCGCCGGCGGGTGTCCAATGGATGACGGTGTTGCCGCCCTGTACGGATGCGCTGATGCTGGGGGCGTCCGGCGAGTGGCTGTTGATCCACGGCATCGGCGGAATGGCCGCGGGCTGGGTGTAGGTGTTGGCAAGTTGGGTGGCGATGCCGCCGCGGTTGGTGACCAAGCTTTTGGCGCTCCAATGGATGTGGCCATTCCAGTTCGACCCGATGGTCCGGCTCACGTTGATTTGGTGGATGATTTCCGAGGTCGGGCGGCCGGGGTCGTCGGCGGAATGGATGCGTTCGGTGGCGATGCCGGGCCACACCGGGCGGCTCCCTTGTTGCCGCCACCACCCGAGCAGCGCGGTGAAACTTTGTTTCTGCGGCGCAATCCGCCAGTAAAGTTGGGGCGCGAGGTAATCGACCCAGCCGTTTTTGAGCCACTTGCGCGAGTCGCCCGCGAGTTGCTCGCAGCTGTCGATGCCCGCCTCGATGCCTGCGGGCACGCCCGGCCGCCAGATGCCGAACGGGCTGATGCCCACGCGCACCCACGGTTTCTGGCTTTTGACTGCCGCGTAGAGGTTGCTCACAAACCCATCGATGAAGCCGCGCCGCTGGGCCGGGGTTTTACCATCCGCAAACGTCAGGCCGCCTTTCGGATACGGATAGAAATAATCGTCCAGGTGGACGCCGTCGATGTCGTAGCGGCGCACCACGTCCAGGATGACGTTCTGGGCGCGCGCCCGGGAATCGGAACTCGACGGATCGCACCACGTCATCGAGCCGTAGCGCAGGGTGGCGCCGGGCAGGCTGCGGCAGAAGTGGTTGCTGGCCACCGCTTCCGAGTTGTTGCACAGCGCGCGGAACGGATTGAACCAGGCATGCACCTCGATGCCGCGGGCGTGGGCCTCCCGGATGCAAAACGCCAGCGGGTCATAACCCGGCGAGCGGCCCATGGTGCCGGTGAGCCAGGCACTCCACGGCTCGATGGACGATTGATAGAGCGCGTCGCATTCCGGGCGCACCTGAAACATCACCGCGTTCATTTTCAACCCGGCCACCTTGTCGAGGATGGCGCGCAGTTCGGATTGTTGGGTGTCGGCGCTCAGCCCCTTGGAACTCGGCCAGTCGAGGTTGTAAACCGTGGCAATCCACACCCCGCGGAACTCGCGCGCCAACTGCGGCGCTCGCTCGCTGACCGGCGCGTAGCTTTGGGCACCGGCCATCCCGGCCAGCGCGAGGAAACTCGTGAGCAAGCGCTTCATGGCCATGACCGTGGCGCAGGTTGCCGCCTTCCGCAAGCGCAACCAAGAAGTGGCCACCCACCTCAGTTCATCTGCGGTTCCATTCTCGTTCTAGCACCCGAACCCTGCGCGCGCTGGGTGTGGAACGCAGAGTCACTTTGGCTGCACCATGGAGCGCGGGCTTCAGCCCGGCGAGTCTGGGCGGGCTCAAGCCCGCGCTCCGTAGCCAAACGGCCAAGTTAGCCGGGAGGATCACGGCTGCAAGACTTTGAGCCGGCCAAACATCGTCGGGCTGGTGCCTTGCGGGATGGTCACTTTAACGGATTGCACGCCAGCGCCGTCGGCTGTGCCCAATGTCACCTCTAGCCCTTTGGTTCCCGTGATGCTCACATCGGTCCAATGGCTCAGATCGGTGCCGTATTGGAAGATCTGGGTGGTGTCCTGCGCGGATGCTTCACGCCGGTTGAACTTGAAAACAAAGTTGCCAGCGACCTTGGTCACGGCTGGCAGGATCGCCGTGGAGGCGGTGCCTATATTCCTCAACTTGAGGACATGCGGCCACATGGGGTGATGAGAACTGCGGATTGTGTTGCGGTTGAATCCGTTGCATCATGTGGCCCCGAACCCATGGGGGTGAACGTCCTGTGGCCGGGGTGGCTCGGGGCCTACAACTTCCTCTCGATGGCCACCAGCGTGATGTCGTCCATCTGCGGGCCTTCACCGGTGAATTGGCGAAGGTCCTCCTGCATCCGGGCGAGCACGGCCTCGGCACCCAGCGGGGCGGCCATGCGGAAGCTTTCGGCCATGCGCTCCAGGCCGAATTGCTCGTCCTGGGTGTCCACCGCCTCGCGCACGCCGTCGGTGTATAACAGCACGCAGTCGCCTGGTAACAGTTCCACCTCCAGATCCCTGGTGACGCGCTCGAACACGGTCCCGCCGTCGATGCCGAGGGCAAGGCCAGGCGGGCGCACCAGTTCGACCTTGCCGGACTGGTGGCGGTAGAGCAGCGGCGGGTCATGGCCGGCGCGCGAGAGCACCAGCTTGCCGCTGGAGCCGTCGAGGATGGCATAAGCCATGCTGATGAACATGTCCTCGCGGATGTCGGGGAAGAGTTGTCGGTTGACCGCGGCGAGCACTTCCGAGGGCGAGGTGCGACCGGCAGCCACCGAGCGCAGGGCGCTGCGGCACATGGCCATGAGCAGTCCGGCGGGGACGCCCTTGCCGGACACATCGGCGATGGCGATACCCCAGCGGGGCGCTCCGAGATCGAGGTAATCGTAGTAATCGCCGCTGATGATGCGCGCGGGCAGGTTGGTGCCGCTGATACGGAATCCCGCCACCACCGGATCGGCTTGCGGCAGCAGGATGCGCTGGACCTCGCGGGCATTTTGCAACTCGCCTTCGATCACCCGTTTTTCATGGGCCTCGCGGTGAATTCGGGCATTGCCGATGGCGAAGGACGATTGTTCGGCAGCCGAGCGGAACACCGCGAAGTCGTTGGGGGTGAAACTGCCGTCCTGATGGCGCCGGGCCACCGCCAGCACTCCGAGGTCCTTGCCGGCATGGCGCAGCGGCGAGAGCAGCGCGGCCACGTCCTCGGTGTAGCCGGTGAAGGCGTCGCGGAAGGCGGGATGGTTTTTGATATCGGGCACGTGGATGGGCGCGCCGACCGCCAGACAGTGGCCGAGAATGCCTTCGTCCACGCCGACGCGCGACAAGCGGACGTGGCTGGCAAGCGCGCGCGGGTCACGTTGCGCCTTTTTGCGGATTTCCACCGGGATGCCGACGAGTGGCGGGCAGTTTTCGGAAAGGTAGGAGGGGTGCAAAAACCCCGGTTCGGCTCCCAAGAAATAGATCGCGCCACCGTGGGCGTTGACCACCTTGTTGATGCCATCGACGATAATGCGCGAGAGCATCGAGGGGGACGGTTCGTTTTCGATGGCCTGGCCCAGATCGTGCAGGAACGTGAACATGCGCTGCTCGCCGCATTCCACATCGCGGAAGCGCTGGCGCACCGAGCGGTTGCGCTGGCGCTGGTTGCGCAGGGCGAGCAGCAAGATGATCAGAACGACGCCACACCCGCCAATGACGAAGGGCGAGAGGTCCGGCGTGGCGGTGGGCATCATCATTGCGGACGGGTCCTTGGCGGGTCAGGCATCGGTAAGGGTGGGGCCGGTTTCTCTGGCCCGGCCAACTCGTTTTCTAACAGGGTGACGACGTCGGCGAACTCGCGGGCATTTTTTTCGCCCATTTCGGATAGAATCTGGTGGGCTTCCAGGATGTGCCGGGCCTGCGGTATCTGGCCGAGCGCACCCGCTGGTTGCGGCGGTTTGATCTCGCCGCGGATCGTGTCGAGCTTGCCGCGCCAGACGGCGGAGAGCGGATCGATTTCCATGAGGAAATCCAGGCCCAAATCCTCCAGCGAGCGGCGGTTGCGTTCGCCCGCATCCGCGATTTGGAGCACCCCGGCCGAGCGGGCGGACAGGCGCGCGGCCATGCCGGCCAGGGTGCCCATGAAGGTGGAATCCATGCCGCTACAGCCGCTGAGATCGACCACCAGACAAGTTTCGCCCGCTGCAATGCGCTCGTCGCCGAACGCTTTGACCGCGGGGCTGTTGACGAACGATCCTTTCCCTTCAAATCGGATCCAACTGAATCCATCGAAGAGGCCGACTGAAATGGGATTATCTGTGATCACAACAAGTTGGACGTCGCTTGCACGGCGGGCCTTCGGGACCATAAAATCGGAGACGACCGAGGTCAACCATCCATCTTGACAATCTACCTTATTGCCAGAGATAGGACTGCTGGGTCGCGAGTTCCCGTCCGCCGCGGCGCAAGGTGGCTTTCCAGGTGAGCACCCGGCCGCCTTTGAAATACTCATCACCGAGGATGGCGAATTCGCTGGTGCCGTTGGCGGCGGAGCTGGGGAAGGTTTCGGACCGGTGTTTGACGCGACTGGCGGTGGTGCCTTGCTGGTATTGGAACAACACTTCCAGTGGGCCGCGGCCCACCCCGGCGGGATCCGACCACAGCAGGGTGTAATATTGGCCGAGGCGCTGGCGGCGTTCGGCGACACTGACCGCACCGCGCAGGCGGCGTTGTTTTTCCATCCGCACGATCGGTGCGGTGTCAGGGCTCAGCTCGGTATCGCGCAGGTGGCTTTGTTTGACCACGAGCGTTTCCGGCGGGCCCGCACAGGCACCGAGCAGCAACGCCATCAAGAGGCTGGAGATGGACTTCACGGCCGGGATTCAAGCAGAGTGGCCGCAGGATTCAAGAGCCAACCTGGGGTTCGCCCCGATTGCCCCCGCCGGCCACGCCGCGCCGCACTCAGGAGAAGGTCAGTCCGCATGCGGGACGCGCGATTCCGAGGCTGGCGTCACGCACGGTCGCCTGGCGCAATTGTAGCACCGCACGTTGCACCTGCGCGGCGGCCGTGCGGGCCTGCGACGGGGTGTTGAGGATCGAGAAACTGAAGCGCAGGCTGCTGCGGCCGCGCGCGTCGTCGAGGCCCATGGCCAGTTGGACATGGGACGGGCGGATTTTTCCCGCCAGGCAGGCCGATCCGGCCGAGCATTCGATGCCTGCCTCGTCGAGCAGGCGGATCAAGTCCACGGCCTCGCAGCCGGCGAACGACAGATGGCTGGTGTTGGGCAGGCGGTTAGCGGGGCCGCCGTTGATGGCGACGCCGGGCAAGCCGGCTAACAGCGAGGCTTCGAATGAATCGCGCAGGTGCTGCAGCGCGGCATGGTCGGGGCTGCGGCGGCGCAGGGCGGTCACGGCGGCGGCCATGCCGACGATGCCGGCGGTGTTTTCGGTGCCGGCGCGGCGGCCGTTTTCCTGAGAGCCACCCAGCAGCCACGGGGAAAACCGGATGCCACGGCGGACAAAGAGCGCACCCACACCTTTCGGGCCATGAAACTTGTGGGCTGAGATCGACAGCAAATCCACGCCCAGCTGGCGCACGTGCAGCTCGGTTTTGCCTGCCGCCTGGACCGCATCCGAATGCACCGGCAGGCCGCGCTCACGCGCCATCGCGCACACCTCGCGCAACGGTTGGAGCACGCCGGTTTCGTTGTTAGCGGCCATGACCGAAATCAGCGCGGCGCCCGGCAACAAGGCCGCGAATTGCTTCAGGTCCAAGCGGCCGTCGGCATGCACTGGCGCGTATTTGACCGGCCGCGCCAGATCTTCGGCACAACGCAGCACGGCCGAGTGCTCGATCGCCGAGACGACGCTGGCCCCGGTGCCCACCAACCGGTCTAACGCATGCAGCGCGGTGTTCACGCTTTCGGTGCCGCCGCTGGTGAAAATGATCTCGTCGGCCTCCGCGCCGATCCACTCCGCGAGCTGGCCGCGCGCCTGCTCGATGGCCTGGCGTGCCAGTCGCGCCCCGGCATAGGCGCCCGAGGGGTTGGCATGGCCGTCGCGCAACCACGGCATCATCGCATCGAGCACCTCGGGCAACAGCGCGGTGCTTGCATTCGCATCCAAATGGATCATGCCGCGAGCATCCTAGGAATCGGGCCGAGATCAATCGCAAAAAGTGGCGGGACGTCCCGCCGCAGGCTGTGGTGGAGGCGTCCCGTCTCTGTCGGCGCGCCGGGCCGCGCCGCCCTACCTGGCCTCAGCCCCAGAGCCTTCGGCGCTGTTTCCACCATTCCCACGGCTGGAGGATGCCCGCCGGGGTGATCATGCCGGTGATGAGTTCCGGCGGGGGCACGGCCAAGCCCGGATTTTCACCTGCATGCCCACAGCATAGGCCCGGGCCCGCGGGGTTGCGCAAGCGCGATGCGTCGGAGCAGTTAGCGTCGTGCCGACGTTTGTTCGCGGTGGCGTTTGAAAATCGCCAGCGTGCGCGCGCGCTCGGTGGCGTGGTCCACGCAGGGAAGCGCATAGCCCGTGGCCAGAGCTTGGCGGTCAGAGGGCGGGTGCAGGAAGCGCGCCGGGTCCACCTTGGCGAGTTCGGGGATCCAGCGCTGAATATAGGCACCGCCGGGATCGTAGCGGGCGGTTTGTGACCACGGGTTTTGGATCCGGAAATAGGGTGCGGCATCCGCTCCGGTGCCGGCGGACCATTGCCAGCCGCCGTTGTTGGAGGCGATTTCGCCATCCACGAGGTGCTGCATGAAATGGGATTCCCCGAGTTTCCAGTCGATGTGCAGATCCTTGGTTAAAAACATTGCCGTGATCATTCGCACACGGTTGTGCATGAAGCCGGTGGCGAGTAACTCGCGCATCCCGGCATCGACGATGGGAAACCCGGTCCGCCCGTGTCGCCATGCATCAAAACCAGCACCAGGCTCGTCCCATGCCAGCCCGCGCCAGTCGGCATTGAATTCCTCGTCGAGCACGTTGGGGAAATGATGCAAAACCGCAAAATAAAACTCCCGCCAGGCCAGTTCCTTGATCCAGGTGTCGATGCCGATGCGCCCGGCGGCATCGGCGGCGGCGCGCGCGCTGATGGCCGCCGCATACACCGTGCGGATCGAGACCAGTCCGAAGCGCAAATCCTGCGACAGCCGGGAGGTGCCCTCGGCAGCAGGTAGATCCCGCTTGGCGGCATAGCCTTGGAGGATTCCGGCGGCGGCGCGCTGCAACCGTGCGTGAGCGGCGGGTTCTCCCGGCTCCATCATCCGGGTGGTTGGAACCTCCCAGCCCCAGGTTGGCACCCCCGGCAGGGGCAGCGAGGCTAACGCTTCCGGAGTGCGCAGTGGCTGGGGGGTGCCGACGGGTGGAGATTTGGGTAATCCCAGCCAATTGCGACTGAATGGCGTGAAGACCCGGTAGGGGGTGCCACTCAGTGTGAGCACCTCGTCCGGCCCGTGCAGAGCGACATCCGCATGGGCGTGGCACTCCACCCCGAGGTTCGCGCACATCGCCCTCACGCGCTGTTCCATCCGTTTGCCAAACGGATCGGGATCGGCATTGAAGTGCAGCGCGACCGCACCGCTCTCCCCGATGACCCTCCGAAGTTCGCTGACCGCATCGCCTTGCCGGATGATCAAGCGGCCACCCAGCGGGCGCAACCTGCCGTCGAGCACGGCCAGGCAGCCACACAAAAAATCCTGCCGGTTAGGGCCGGTCCAGCCATGATTCTCACGCCATTGGCTCAGCACGTACACCGGCACCACAGGCAATGCATGCGCCGCGGCAGCCATCAAGGAACGGTTATCCGCGATCCTCAAATCCCGGCGAAACCAATGAATAACAGACAGGGGAACTTCTGGCATGACTCTAACCCGTCGCCACCGGGATGTTCGGCGAGGGCTCGAAAACCCCGATTCTGAGACTCAAACGGCCTCGGCCAACAATGAATGGCTGCGGGATTGTGCATCAAGTCTGCTAGGCAATCCAGCGGGTTTTCGGGCAGAAGGACAAAATAATCGTTTTTTGGCGATTCCAGGCTAAAATTGCTTTGCAAGCTGGCCCGGCTTGTCCTTTAGTCCCGCCCGCGGGCAATTTAACACACGCCGTCGGTCCTCCGCATCACCTCGTTCTCGGGGTGAGCGCCCGTTGGAGGGTAACCCGGCATTCCACGATATCCCATGTCAGCAGTCAAACTTGCTCGATTCGAGCTCCCCAACCATCTCGTTAGTAACGAGGAAACCGCCACCGACACCTACGCCCAATTCATCGCCGAGCCATTCGAGCGTGGATACGGCCACACCATCGGCAACTCGCTCCGCCGCGTGCTCCTGTCCTCCCTGGAAGGTGCCTCGATCACCTCCGTGAAGATCTCGGGCGTGCAGCATGAATTCTCGAGCCTGCCCGGCGTGGTGGAAGATGTCACCGACATCGTGCTCAACCTCAAGAAGGTCAAATTCAGCCACAATGAGAAAGAGCCACGGATCCTGATCATCAAGGTCGAGAAAGAAGGCATCGTCACCGCCGGTGACATTCAGGCCGACCATATCTACGACGTCGTCAACAAGGACCAGATCATTTGCACCTTGGACAAGAAGGTGAAATTCGACTGTGAATTCGAGGTGCGCGTCGGCCGCGGCTTCTCCACGGGCGACGAAAACAAGCGCAAGGACCAACCGATTGGCGTGATTTCCATCGACTCGATCTTTTCGCCGGTCACGCGGGTCAAATACGCGGTGGAAACCACCCGCGTCGGCCAGATGACCGAGTATGACAAGCTGGTTATCGACGTCTGGACGGACGGTCGGATCACCCCGCCCGACGCGCTGTTGCAGGCGTCGTCGATCTTGCGCCACCACTTGGATGTGTTCGTCAACTACGACGAAAACGCGGTCAACTTCGAGGAAGCACCGGCCGAGTCGAGCGAGGAAAACGCGGCCCTCAAGAAGCTGCTCAACATGTCGGTCAACGAGATCGAGCTCTCGGTGCGTGCCGCCAACTGCCTCAACAACGCCAACATCACCACGGTCGGCCAACTCGCCATGAAGTCGGAAGCCGAAATGCTCAAATACCGCAACTTCGGCAAGAAATCGCTCAACGAGATCAAGGACAAACTCGTCGAACTCGGCCTTGGCCTCGGCTTGTCCTTCGAACCTTACATGCTCGTCGGTCCGACCGCCGCGTCGCGCGGCCCGCGTTTGGGTGGCGAAGACGAAACTCCAGTCGGCCTCGCCGATTTGATCGCCCAGAACCTCGACGACTAACCATTAACTTTAGAACACGTAGCACCCGATGAGACATCGCAGCAAAACCGCTAAACTGAAACGCACCGCCTCGCATCGCCGGGCCCTGCTCGCCAACCTGGCGTGCAGCCTGATCGAGCACGGTCGCATCAAAACCACCCTCGGCAAGGCCAAGGCCTTGCGCCCGGTGGCGGAAAAACTGGTCACCCTCGCCAAGCGCGACGACCTGCATTCCCGCCGTCTGGCCATCGCCTTTTTGCACCAGAAGGAAGCCGTCAAGAAACTGTTCTCCGAAGTGGCACCCGCCTCGAAGGACCGCCAAGGTGGCTACTGCCGGATCACCAAGCTCGGCGCCCGCATGAGCGATTCCGCCTTGATGGCCATCATCGAGTGGGTCGACCGGGTGGTCGAAAGCGAAGAACCCGCCGCCGAAGCCGTGGTGGAAGTGCCCGCTGAAACCAAGCCAGCCAAAAAGAAGCCTGCCGCCGAGCCTGC
>Ga0114958_10000883_pt1 | contig 24736 bp, 22 predicted proteins | sample C_130208_EF_Meta_FD_89577 | JGI IMG/M metagenome (GOLD analysis project Ga0114958, IMG submission 89577) | Freshwater microbial communities from Lake Croche, Canada to study carbon cycling - C_130208_EF_MetaG | ecosystem: Environmental > Aquatic > Freshwater > Lake | place: Lake Croche, Canada... | reverse complement strand
TTCCTTCGCCATTTTGCTTCTGCCCTACTGCTTGCTCGGACCTTTTGTCGGCGTCTTTATTGACCGTTGGAGCCGGCGCCAAATTTTGGTCGTGACCAATTTTTTGCGCGCTGTACTTGTTGCCGCCATCGCACTGATCGCACTCAGTTCTGCGCCCGAATTTGCGCTCCTGTCCGTCGGCGTTCTGGCCATCAGCGCAAATCGATTGGTGTTATCGGCACTGGGAGCATCGATTCCGCGCGTAGTTGCCCTAGAAAATGTGGTCACCGCCAACGCCATCGCACCCACTCTTGGCACGCTGTGCACAGTCACAGGGGCCGGCCTCGGGGTTGGTCTGCGTGCCGTTCTTGGCGGGGCCGGTGACACCAATGATGCGATTTTGATTGCCGTTGCAGCCGGTATCTACCTTTGTGCTGGGGCCTTGGCACTGCGGATTGCCTATTCAGCCCTAGGGCCAGAGCCTTCGCAGGAATTGCCCCCTGCTCTGCAGGCGATCGCCGAAGTTGCTCGGGAGTTGCGTGATGGAATTGGCGCCATCAGGGAAAACGCGGACGCATCGGTGGCATTTGTGACCACTGGCATCCAACGTTTTTGTTTCGGTATCGCCACCGTCTCTGCAGTGCTCCTAGCGCGAAATACTTTTGCCAGTTCAACCAATCCCAATGGCGGCTTAACCGGATTGGCGCAAGTGCTCCTGGTGGTTGGAGTTGGATTCTTTGTTGGTGCGGTCATAACTCCAGAGCTCTCTCGATTTTTTGCACCGCAGAAAGTTATTGGCGCAGCTCTTGGTTTGGCAGCTGTCACTGAAGTTGCGATTGCAACACCTCAAACAAAACTTCCACTGCTGATCGGAGTCTTTTTCATTGGAATGGCGTCGCAAATAACGAAGGTCTGCGTGGACTCCATCTTGCAACGATCGATCGCTGATGACTTCCGCGGTCGCACGTTCAGTCTCTATGACGTCACTTTCAATGCGGCCTTCGTTCTTGCCGCCGCGGTTGGTGCTTTTGTCTTGCCCAGCTCTGGTCGTTCGGTGAGCCTGTCGCTATTCACGGCGCTGCTTTACGCACTGACGGCAACGTGGCTCTTTCGTCGCCCGCGATCAGGGACAACCCCAGCCGGGGCGCATTAACCTCAAGAGCGGGCTGCCCACCAAGCCAGCAGAGCCTCCTGCGCCAATTCCGGACCGATTGGGCCACGATCTAGGCGCAAATCGAGTAGGAACTGATACGCCTGACCCACCTCTCGGCCAGGGGTCAGACCCAAAATTTCCATGATTTGTTCACCATCGAGTTCAGGGCGAATTGCGGCCAGCTCCTCATGGGCCGCCAACTGCGCAATGCGCTCCTCAAGTTGGTCATAGGTTCGCGCCAGAGCCGCGGCTTTGCGCGCATTACGAGTGGTGCAGTCCGCGCGGGTCAACTTGTGAAGTTGTACAAGTTGATCGCCTGCATCACGCGCATACCGACGTACTGCAGAGTCTGTCCACTCGCCTGACCCATACCCATGAAATCGCAAATGCAACTCGACGAGTTTGCACACTTGTTCAATGTGTTCATTACTAAAGCGAAGCGCCTTCATACGCTTGCGGGTTAGCTTGGCTCCCACAACTTCATGGTGATGAAAGGTCACACGATTTGCACCTTCAAATCGACGAGTCTTTGGTTTGCCAACATCATGCATTAATGCGGCGAAGCGTAAAATAAAATCAGGACCGCTCGTGGGTTCGTGTGATCCCTCTAGGTCAACTGCTTGATCCAAAACCATCAACGTGTGCTGGTAAACATCTTTGTGCCGATTGTGCTCATCAGCAGTATCGACAAGCCCCGCCAATTCGGGTAAGACGCAGTCCGCCAGGCCAGTTGAGGTCAGTATTTCTAAGCCTTTTCGGGGGAATTGCGCCATCATCAGCTTGATGATTTCATCGCGAATTCGCTCAGCCGAAACGATCTCAATGCGGTCCTTCATCGCGCTCATCGCGCTCACAACCGCAGGGTCAACCTCAAAACCGAGCTGGGCTGCAAATCGCGCTGCTCGCATCATCCGCAAGGGGTCATCACTGAAGGAGTCTTCCGGCGTTGCCGGAGTCATCAATCGGGCAGCAAGCAAATCGCCTGCCCCGTTGAAAGGATCAACAAGTTCTTGACGTTCCAAGGTGTACGCCATTGCATTGACGGTGAAATCTCTACGACCCAGATCGCCTAATAGCGTGTCACCAAATTGCACATCGGGTTTGCGAGAATCGACCTCATACGACTCGCTGCGATAGGTCGTGATTTCAATGTCAACATTGTCTCGACGGCCGGCGATGGTTCCGTAGTCACGACCGACATCCCACAATGCATCGACCCAGCCAGACAAAATCTTGGTGATGTCATCGGGTCTAGCGTCCGTGGTGAAATCCAGATCGTGACCCAGCCGCCCTAAAAGCGCATCGCGAACGCTGCCACCCACCAAGCTCAATGAGTACCCAGCCAGCTCAAACCGGCTGCCCAATTGCTCGATGACTGGATTTGCGGCAATGGCCTGGCGAACTGCATCAATGTTGGCCGCCGACACCGCACCTCCCTGTGAGCTCAGTTATTCGTGAACCAATGTCCAACCCTAGGCAGGTCTGGCCCACCCAAGGATGCACCGGCGCATAAGGTCTTAGTTATGTCCGTACGGTGTGGTCTGGCTCAGGGGTTGATGTGACTCAAGATCCCAATGAAACCACGGTGCCAATCCCTATCGATCAAGCTCTCACCTCTGCCCAGCAGGCCTCGAACAGTCCAGAATCGTCCCCACCGGCCAGCACGGCCAGCACGGACAGCACAGACATCGCAGACACAGCAGACACAGCAAACACGGCAGACACGCAATCTCCGACAGACCCGCAATCCCTAGCCCAATCATCAGCAACGATGGCCTTGGGAACGATTGCATCGCGTTTGACCGGCATGGTGCGCGATATCGCCATCGTGGCAGCTATCGGCTTCGGCGTCTTTGGTGACACCTACTCAGTAGCCAACACCGTTCCGAACATCATCTACATCTTGATTGCTGGCGGCGCGCTAAATGCAATTTTCATACCTCAACTTGTTCGCCATCTTGAACATGATCTTGACAAAGGAAACGAATACGCCGACCGCCTCTTAACGCTCGTCACGTTAATTCTGCTCGGAGTTACTTTCATTGTCACGATCGCTGCACCACTTGTTATTGGCATTTATGGACCGAGGGCATGGTCAGCAGCGGACGTCAATTCAGCGGTGTTGTTTGCACGTTTTTGTTTACCGCAAATTTTGTTCTACGGACTATTTGCGATGTTTTCTCAGGTACTGAACTCGCGCAAGAAGTTCACCGCGCCCATGTTTGCGCCGATTGTGAACAATGTCGTCGTTGTCATCACTGCTTTAGTCTTCTTGAGCGTGGTTGCCTCCAAAAACCCAACAACAGGAACCATCACGGCCGGTCAAATAGCACTTCTAGGCATCGGAACCACCCTTGGAATTGCCGCTCAGGCGGCCGTTTTGGTGCCTGTCATGGCAAAGGCCGGCTACACCTGGCGGCCACGCTTCGACTTCCGGGGACAGGGCCTAGGGAAGGTTCGTTATCTGGCTGGGTGGACCTTTCTGTTTGTTTTAACTAATCAGCTCAGCTACATCGTGGTCACGCGGCTGGCCGCCAAAGCAAACGTCAGCGCCGCTACCGATCCGCAAGTTATTTCAGCTGGGTTTACTTCTTATTCGCGCGCATATTTGTTATTTATGTTGCCGCATTCGATCGTCACCGTTTCCATCGTCACCTTCTTACTTCCACAAATGAGTCGGGCAGTAGCGGCTGGACGACGCAGCGAGGTTGCTCGTGATGTTGGTGAGGGAACGTTGATGGCCAGTGTGATTATCGTTCCGGCATGTGTGGCTTTGTTCCTAGCAGGTCCCAAAATCTCAGCCGTTTTGTTTGGCTTCGGAGCCGCTACCGCACAAGAGGCAAGTTTTGTTGGCGTCATCTTGCAGGCGTTCTTAATCGGGCTGGTGCCCTTCACCATTTTTTATGTATTACTCCGAGGCTTCTACGCCTTCGAAGACACCAAAACTCCAGCCCTGATCAATATCGGCATGAACGTGGTCAACGTGGTTGCGGCCCTGACGTTCTACTCAATTGCCGACGCAAAGTGGAAGGTCCCAGCCCTGGCTCTTGGATATTCCCTGAGTTATGTGGTCACCGTGCCCATCACCTGGCGAATTTTGAGCAAAACTACCGGCGCCCTACCTACCTTTGACGTAATCCGCTCGCTAGTGCGGATGGCTCTAGCCAGCGTCTTTGCCGGACTGGCCATCTGGGCGGTCCTGCGGATCACCGGCAACCTCTTGGGAGATGCCCGTTGGGCTGAATTGATAGAAATTCTGCTGGCCCTTGGTGTGGGCGGGGCAATCTACATCGGCTTTGCACGCGCAATGCGGATCGAACAAATTCATGAAGTCACCGACTTAGTACGGTCTCGAATTCAACCATGACGAGAACTCTGGCAGCCGGTGACCTCATCGCCAATCGCTATCGGCTGGAAGCGGTGTTAGACAACACACTGGATTGGACTTGTGTGTGGTTCGGTGAAGACACACTGCTTTTGCGCCCTGTCACGGTGCGAACGCTGGATCCAACGCATAAGCAAACTGCCGACGTCTTAACTGCTGCGCGAGCTGCGGCAAGCGTGGATGATGCTGGTTTTATTCGAATTCTTGACATCAGTAACGGTGAGGACGCCGGTACCGAACACATTGTCAGTTCATTTATTCAAGCTGAACTAGTGGCAGACATTTTGACCGAAGGATCCCTTGATCCGATCGAAGCAGCGGATCTGATTGCTGACATTGCCGACTGCGTTGCTCATGCTCATGACAAGGGTTTGATCCATGGATCCCTAGACCCAGTCCACGTTTTAGTGGCGCCAGGCGGTGAGGCAGCCATTATCAATTTGGGGGTTGCCCAAGCAATCTCCAACAATGACCAGGCATCCATTGAAGACGATGTTCGCCACCTAGGAGCTTTGCTTTATGCCTGCCTGACCAGCCGTTGGCCGCTATCTGGGGTTGCCGGCATCCCCGCGGCTGTCGTTGAAAAGGGTCATGTCATCGCGCCCCGAAAGGCTCGCGCAAATGTTCCTCATGCACTTGATCAACTGTGTCGGCGTGCACTCGGTGAGGTCGTTGGTGATGATGCGCCCATCGACAGTGCCCGCGAATTCGCAGTTGCACTTCGAAGTTTCCTTGGTCGATCAGGTACAACTGCATCGCAACGCTTAGAGCGTCGTCAAAACACCGGTCCGATTAAGACCGTAGAAAAGATTCGAAAGCGCGGCGTCGGAGCCATCATCATCGCTGTGGTTGCCATCTTGTTAGCTGGCCTGATCTACCTTGGATTTGAAGTTCTCAATACGACCCTTGGCGAACCAAACGGGTCACCGGCACCGGGTCCGCAATCGGGTTCGAGTCCCTAATGAGGACATAAAAGTCCCCGCCGGGCAGCGGGCTTCCCCTCCCACTCCCCGACGGGGGACCTGAAAGCAAGTTAGCCCAGATGCGGCACCAACTCGGCGCGACACACCGACCAGATTCATTAGTGTTATGTCATCAAAAACGGTCACATTGGACAGGACGGAGGGGGTTGTGGAGTCCACATCCGCACGTTCTGAACATTACGCACAACACGATGACCGAGCCTTGATGCAGGCGCATAAAGATGGGGACCCTGAGGCTTTTGGGGAAATTGTTCACCGTCACCAAGATCGCCTTTGGGCCATAGCAATGCGCACTCTAAGTGATCCACAAGAAGCATCTGATGCCGTTCAAGAGGCTTTGATTTCTGCCTACCGAGCTGCCGATAAATATCGCGGCGATGCAGCGGTTACAACATGGTTACACCGCATCGTGGTTAACGCATGTATTGATCGAATGCGACGTAACAAAGCACGGCCAACCAGAGCTAACACCAACGATCTGACTGATCATCCCGCCTTTACCGATCCGCATGATCGAATGGACGAACGACTTATTTCTTTGGAGGTTCGCCAAGCGCTGTCAAAGATTCCTGAAGATCAACGTGCAGCCGTGGTGGCTGTCGACATTCTGGGATACAGCATTGACGATGCATCCGAGTTGCTCGGCATACCACCTGGCACGGTCAAAAGCCGTTGCTTCCGTGGCCGTGCGCGGTTGCTCCCGCTTCTTGCACACCTGAGGAACCCAGAGCCCGAACCAAGCGTCTTAGGGGAACCGTCCATTGGCCCACAGCTCCCTGTAGGAGGTGATTCCACCCATGACTAATCAGGACCCAAATGAGGATCAAACGCCTGAATTATTTCCTGAAATCAGCCCTGCTGATGAGCAGTTTTTAGCTTCAATCCTGGGTAGGAAAGGCGCCGCTGGGCCCGTTCCTCCCGAGGTCGCGGCCCGCTGGCAGGACCAGATCGGCAAACTTTCGCGCAAGCCTTCGCGCCGACCGTTGCGACTTGCTGGGGCCGTGGCAAGCATTGCTGCCGTGGCACTGACGGCAGGTGTAGTTGCCAACACTTTGATTTCATCGACAGCTCCATCGGGCCAAGATGTTGCACTCTCACCTGTAACCACGCAGCGCGCTGCACCACTTCCCATTGCGCGCACCGTGACAACTTCTGGTTTGGTTTACCAGCCCAGCAAAATCTCAAGTCAGCTGCGCAACTTGCTGGCTCGCGTTGCACCACCATCTCCTGCAGTTGATCAAGTTCCTATCGTTAGCGCTGATCCAACAATCTCCCCTGAACAAGGAACAGCTCCCGACCTTGGCGTTACGGCTGATCCGTCACAGCCTCAGACTTCGATGATGGCGACAAGCTCTCCCGATCCTGAAGCTGTTTCGACATTGCCAGCCCAAGTACTGACCGCAACCACTCGCCTGTTCATTGACAGTGCGGGTGTGCGCACAAAGTGCTTCCTTGAAATCACCGGCGATTCAGCCCGCAGGCCTGTTGTTCTCGATATCGGGCAGTACAACGGTGAGGTGGCAGCTTTAGTTGCCTTTCCCACCGCAACTGATGCCCAACGCCTAGATATTTGGGTGGTTCGGCCCTCGTGCACCACCGGTGAGCCTCAGATACTGTGGTTTGGGCGAGTATTGCGCCCGTAGCGGGAACAATCTCGCTCTAAGATCGGTTCTCCTATACATCAACTCGTTGAGGGATTTTCTCGTGTCAAACGTGCGTAACGTGATCATCATTGGCTCTGGGCCATCGGGATACACGGCGGCCATTTATGCCGCGCGCGCGAACCTGGCCCCGCTGGTTTTTGAAGGTGCCGTAACGGCCGGTGGCGCACTGATGAACACCACTGAGGTAGAGAATTTCCCAGGTTTTCCCGAAGGCATCCAAGGCCCGATGCTGATGAACGACTTGCGTAACCAGGCCGAAAAATTCGGTGCCGAATTTATTACCGATGATGTAACCAGTGTTGATCTGACCGGTGAGATTAAGACCGTCGTTGACGGCGATGGAGTTACACATTCAGCCCATACTGTGATCTTGGCAACCGGCTCGGGCTATCGCGAAATTGGCCTAGAAAACGAGAAAAGGCTTTCAGGGCATGGGGTTTCTTGGTGTGCCACCTGCGATGGATTCTTCTTCAAGGAGCAAGACATTGTCGTCGTTGGCGGCGGTGACACCGCTATGGAAGAGGCAACGTTCCTGACTCGATTTGCAAAGACCGTGAAAGTTATTCACCGGCGAGATGAACTTCGAGCTTCAAAAATTATGCAAGACCGCGCGATGGCAAATAGCAAAATCAGTTTCGTCTGGGATACCGAAGTTATTGATGTCACTGGCGCCGACAAGGTCACGGGCGTGCGACTGCGCAATGTCAAAACCGGGGAAGAATCCGATCTAGCCGTGGGTGGCCTTTTTGTTGCCATTGGGCATGATCCACGGTCAGAACTGCTGGCCGGGCAAATTGACCTTGACGATGAGGGTTACGTAGTGGTTCAACATCCGACCACAGCCACCAACCAGCCGGGTGTTTTCGCGGCTGGGGATGTCGTAGATCACCGGTATCGTCAGGCCATAACCGCAGCTGGCACTGGCTGTGCTGCGGCCCTAGATGCCGAGCGATACCTAGCAGACCTTGCCCACCACCAACCAAGCCTGACCACCGCCTAGATTCAGACCGCAGTTTCACCTCACCAAAGGAGCACCTCATGGCTACACGAGAAGTCACCGACGCAAGTTTTGCCGCCGATGTCCTGAACAGCGACAAGCCGGTCCTTGTTGACTTCTGGGCCGAATGGTGTGGACCCTGCCGCATGGTCGGGCCGATCTTGGAAGAGATCTCCAACGAGCACGGCGAAAAGCTCACCATCCTCAAGCTAAATGTTGACGAAAATCCGAGCATTGCTGCCAACTATGGCGTGAGTTCCATTCCGACCATGAACGTCTTTAAGGGCGGCGAGGTAGTCAAGCAAATCGTGGGAGCCAAGCCCAAAGCCAAACTCCTTGAAGATCTCGCTGATTTCATCGCCTAAACCGGAATTTTCCGCTTCCCATGCCTGTCTCCCAGCTATACAAACGCGGCGATTCAGGATTGGCAATTCAGGAGTTTGTCCAGCGTTTACAAGGGCTTGGGCTGCTAGACAAGGGCCACTCCGACAGCTTTGATCAAGCTCTCGACGATGCGGTTCGGCACTTTCAACAACAACGCGGATTACTCGTGGATGGCATCGTTGGGCCACACACCATTCGCGCCTTAGATGAGGCGCACTGGGTTCTTGGTGATCGTTTACTGACCTACCAGGTCAGCCATCTGCTTCGTGGAGATGACATCGTCACCCTCCAAAAACGACTGACAGAAATGGGTTTTGCACCTGGACGAATCGATGGAATTTTCGGTCGCCAAACTTTTTTGGCGGTTCAAGATTTTCAACGCAACGTAGGGCTTGGAGCCGACGGAACGTGCGGTCCGGCCACCTTGTCCGCCCTTGATCGGTTAGCAAAAACTGTGCAAGGTGGAGCGCCGACCGCACTTCGCGAACAGGCCGCGCTGAGCCGCCTAGGAGCCACCCCAGCGGGCCGAATTATCGTCGTTGATGCTGGCCACGGGGGCCCAGACATCGGTCTGAGCACTGGGTTGTGCGAACTTTCCGAGGCCGAAATTGCCTTCGATATCGCCACCCGAATTGAGGGGCGTTTGACCGCCTTGGGAGCGAGCGCATTCCTGAGCCGACCATCTGATTTGGACACCGAACTTGATGAACAAACCCGCGCAGAATTTGCCAATCAGGCCGGTGCCGATCTTGTCATTTCCATTCACGCTGAATCAGTGGACAACGCGATTGCCAATGGAGTGGCCACCTACTTTTATGGAACGCCGACCACACATTCAACTGTTGGCGAGCAACTCGCGCAGTTGATCCAAGATGAAATCGTGGCCCGCACTGAGTTGCTTGATGGTCGTGTTCATGACAAGACCTGGGACCTTTTGCGTTGGACCACGATGCCCGCAGTGCGGGTTGAAATTGGCTACCTGAGCAATCCCACTGACGCGGCTCGGTTAGGCGATCCAGGCTTTCGTGATGCCATTGCCGATGCCATCGTCGTAGGGGTCCACCGGCTGTTCACAGAACCGGCCTAACTCGGCCAGGGTCGCAACGCCGTGCCGAGCGCAGGAGCCAGCAGGTCATGCCTCATGCTTAGACCAGAAAGATTCCTAGTTCTAGGGGCTGGTAGAAGCCCAGAGCCGGCTTGAGGTAGGTGACATGGCGCCACAGACTGACCCGTTTGGGGCGGGCTCTGAGCAGGCCGGTAACCGCCTCGATCCTCATCTAGAGCGCTACGCCGAGCGCACTAGGGGCATGACCGCCAGCGAAATTCGCTCCCTGTTTGCTGTGGCCTCTCGACCCGAGGTGGTCTCGCTCGCCGGCGGAATGCCAAACGTGGCAGCCCTTTCCATGGACACCGTTAGCTCGACCGTGGCAAATATGTTGGCCACCCGTGGTCAGGTTGCCCTTCAGTACGGCAGCGGAAATGGCGACCAGCGCTTACGTGAACAAATTTGCGAAATGGTCGGCTTGCAAGGAATTGCACCACACCCCGATGACGTGATCGTCACAGTTGGTTCGCAAATGGCACTCGATCTTGTCACCCGCATCTTCTGTGATCCCGGTGATGTCATCTTGGCTGAAGCTCCCTCCTACGTTGGTGCCTTAGGCGTCTTCCGTGCATACCAAGTTGACGTTGAACATGTGGCTATGGATGAGCACGGCCTCAACCCAGACGCGCTCCGGGAACGGCTGAAAACCCTTGCCGCACAAGGGAAAACCCCGAAGTTCCTGTACACAATTCCGACCTTCCATAACCCAGCTGGACTATCTCAGCCACAAGAGCGCCGGATGGAAATCCTGCAGATTTGCCAAAGTGCAGGCGTGCTCATCATTGAAGATGACCCTTACGGATTGCTTGGATTTGACGGTGTCATCCCACAGGCCATTCGCTCCCATGATGAAGATGGCGTCATCTACTTGGGTTCCTTTAGCAAGACCTTTGCGGCCGGCATTCGCGTTGGCTGGGCCGTTGCTCCGCACGGCGTTCGAGAAAAACTCACCTTGGCGGCAGAGGCTGCAGTGTTGTGTCCGCCAGCATTTTCACAACTGACGATTTCGACCTATCTGGACACCCAGCCTTGGATGGATCAGATCAAGATCTTCCGTGAGGTCTACCGCGAACGCCGTGATGCGACCTTGGAATCTCTAGCCCAATACATGCCCCCAGGCACCACTTGGACCCATCCCACCGGCGGGTTTTACGTCTGGGTGAGCATGCCCGAGGGCATTGATGCCACCGCCATGTTGCCCCGGGCCGTCACGGCTCGGGTGGCGTATGTGCCCGGTACTGCCTTCTACATGGACGGCCAAGGACACCAATCCCTGCGGTTGTCCTACAGCTATCCCGAACCTGATCGCATCCGTGAGGGTGTACGTCGGCTCGGCTCAGTGATCAATGAAGAACTGAAGTTGATGCATACCTTCGGCACCGTGGGTGCTGCGAAGAAAACAGGAACGTCAAAGGGATCTACTCCCGGACCGGATGTTGTCTAATGAGTAATCAATCATCACTTCGAGTCGTGGTCCTGGCAGGTGGCCTTTCCCACGAGCGTGACGTCTCAGTTCGATCAGGTCGACGTATTGCCGAAGCACTTCGGTCCCGAGATGTTGAGGTTGACGAACGGGACATGGATATTGAACTTCTGCCCTGGCTGGTAGCCGACCCACCGGCCTGTGTTTTTCCGATGTTTCACGGCGCAGCCGGCGAAGACGGTGCCATCCGTGATGTTCTCGACCTGCTCAAATTGCCTTATGTTGGCTCAGATCCAGAGGCTTGCCGGCTGACCTACGACAAGCCATTAGCCAAGACAATCCTTGCCAGAAGCGGGGTTTCTACGCCTGAAATGATTGTTTTGCCGCATGAGGCGTTCCGCGAATTGGGGGCCGCAGCGGTTCTGGAAGCGGTCGAAAATGCCTTCGGCTTTCCCTTGGTAATCAAGCCTTCAAAGGGCGGCTCGGCCCTTGGTGTGAGCATCGTGCACTCAGCTGAGGAACTGCCCACTGCCATGGTTACCTGCTTTTCCTATGGCGATACCGCATTAATTGAACGTTGTATTTCCGGCACCGAAGTTGCGGTCTCAGTGGTTGATCTTGGCGATGGACCGGTAGCCCTTCCCGCCGTTGAGATAGTTCCTGATGGTGAGTTTTACAACTACAACGCGCGATACACCGCAGGTCTTACGGAGTTTTTTGCACCCGCCCGACTGAGCCAAGAAGTTGCGCGCTCGGTTGCCGATGAAGCAGTCAAAGTGCACAAAACCCTTGGCCTGTCAGGGTTTTCTCGCTCTGACTTCATCATTGACGCTGCCGGAATCCCACAATTTATTGAGGCAAATGTCGCGCCAGGGATGACCGAAACCTCCCTGCTGCCACAGGCCGTTACAGCCGCTGATCTTGATCTCGGTGAGGTCTGTTTAGCCTTGGTCCATGATGCGATTGAAGCTCACAGGCAGTAGAACTTTTCGCAAATCCGGCTCCTAGCGCGTCGGCGCTCACGTGATCTAAGGCGTGCTTGTTACTGATCGGCGATCGTGTCCACGATGCGCCGAAGGTCTTCAAAAGTGGCGAATTCCACGACGATTTTCCCACGTCCTGCAGCCGATGAACTGATCCCAACCTTGGTATCCAAGGCGGCTTCCACCCGGTCCCGCAGTTCAGATAGTTCCGGACCCTTTTTCTTAGCTGGGGTTGAGGGGCCCTTGGTCGAACCCTTGAATCCGAGGCTGACCAGCTCCTCAACCGTGCGCACAGACAGACCTTCAGCGATGATCTTGGTCGCCAAGGCCGCCTGATCCTTTGGGTCCTCCAGAGCCAGCAGAGCCCTTGCGTGGCCTGCAGAAAGCACTCCTGCGGCCACCTTGGCTTGGACGGCTGGGGGCAATTTCAGCAGGCGGATGGTGTTCGAAATTTGGGGTCGTGAGCGCCCAATGCGTTGGGCAAGTTCTTCATGGGTACAGCCAAAATCTTCAAGTAACTGGTTATAGGCCGCTGCTTCTTCAAGCGCATTGAGCTGGCTTCGGTGAAGGTTTTCCAAAAGTGCATCACGCAAAAGGTCCTGATCGGAAGTTTCCCGAACAATGGCAGGAATTGTTTTCATGCCAGCAACTTGATGTGCGCGCCAGCGACGTTCACCCATCACAAGTTCAAACCGATTCTTTGACAACGGTCGAACAACAATGGGTTGCAACAAACCAATTTCTTTAATCGAATGAATCAATTCATCAAGTGCGTCTTGATCAAAAACCGTTCGCGGTTGACGTGGATTTGGAGTGATCGACGAAAGAGAAATTTCAGCAAAATAGGCGCCGGCTGGAACCACTAAATCTGTTCCATTTTCGAACGGGTCAGTGCCTGCATTTTCGTTGGTTTTCGGGACCGAATTTCTGCCTTCGGCCGACCCAGCCTTCGGGGCTCCCCCGGCGGTCCTGGAACTAGCCGGATCCTTGTCCGTACTGGCCTGCGAGGGGTTTTCAGGGCTAGGTGCGGTGGGAATTAGAGCGCCTAATCCCCGTCCTAAACCACGTTGTTTTGCGCTCACTTTTCGCCTACTTTTCTCATGGGGTTTCGGCCATTTCTCGAGCTGCTTGTAAGTAGCTTTGAGCACCTGTTGAACCAGGGTCATAGGTCAACACAGTTTGTTGGAAAGATGGTGCTTCTGAAACGCGAACCGATCGCGGAATTGCAGTGGGTAAAACACGATCGCCAAAGTAATTGCGAACTTCTTGAGCTACTTGAGCAGCAAGGCGAGTGCGCGCGTCATACATGGTCAACAAGATTGTTGAAATGTAAATGTTTGGATTCAAGTGCGCCCGAATGAGATCAACATTTCGTACGAGTTGGCCTAAACCTTCAAGCGCGTAGTACTCACATTGGATGGGGATCAGCACTTCATCGGCTGCCACTAATGCATTGACCGTCAACAGGCCCAAAGATGGGGGACAGTCAATAAATACGAAATCAAACCTATCGCTTGATTGGTCAAGATAGGCTGAAATAGCCCGCTTTAGGCGGTTTTCCCGAGCCACTAAGGACACCAGCTCTAGCTCAGCTCCTGCCAAGTCCAACGTGGCTGGCACCCCGTACAACCCCGGGATGAGCTCAATCTCCTGGACCGCATCCGCCAGTTTCATATCCTCAAGCAGGACCTCATAGATCGAATCTACGTCGTCGTGGTGGGGCATTCCCAAAGCAGTGGAGGCGTTACCTTGCGGATCTAGATCGATGACCAGAACCCGCAACCCTTGAAGGGCAAGGCCCGCAGCCAGGTTCACGGTCGTGGTGGTTTTGCCCACCCCGCCCTTTTGGTTGGCCACAGTGATCACACGGGTTTGGCTTGGGTGAGGCAGCGGAGTGCCGACCTTTCCCGATGCCACGGCAACGGCGATTGCGGCCGCCCGAGCAATAGGGGTGTCTTCGGATCGCTCGTTTATCGTCTCTCGTGTTTCCCGTGAAACATCGGCAGCGGCCTTGATGGCTGCTTCCGATGGCCCAAAATTGCCTGAGCCGGCAGTGGAGGAGTCATCACTCATCGTGACTCAACTCCTGAAAAACTGGCCAATGAAGGTCTCACAGCGTGCCGTTATCCCTTCTGGCCAAGTATTCAGAGCATGAATTTTTGCTCGCGTCCCCGATCTTGCCACGAGCCTAAATCCTGCGTGCAGGCAATGGCTAAAGATCAATCAGAAATGCGCTGAGCCAGCACAACGGTGACCCCTTGGAAAACATCAACTGAAGCACTCAGGCCAGCTTTTGCCAACTGGGCTTGAGCCTGGTCAATTTCCTGCTGAGCTGAACTTCCCTTCAGAGCCACCAGCATTCCGCCAGGGGCAATCAGGGGAGCGGCCCAGCCCACCAAGCGCTCGAGGGGCGCCAATGCTCGCGCTGTTACTACATTGAAAGTTCGGTTGACTTGCTCCGCTCGACCTCGGATGACCTCAACCTTTACTTGAGGGTTGGTTAAGGCTAACTCAGCTAAAACTTCCTGAAGAAAAATGACTCTGCGCTGAAGTGGTTCAACCAGGGTTACCGAAACATCAGGCCGAGCTAGCGCCAACGGGATCCCGGGCAAGCCTGCTCCTGAGCCCAGGTCCACCACTGAGGACCCTTCGCCAATCCAGTGACCCACCAAGGCGCTGTTGACCATGTGTCGGTCCCAGATTCGGTCAGCCTCACGTGGCCCTAAGAGCCCTCGAACAATGCCCTGAGTGGCCAGCAGCTCGGCGTATCGCTGGGCTGCTTGAAGGGCCGGACCAAACAGGTCCTGGTCCGAGGTTTCACGAGAAACCATCAAGCAGGAAGAACCACGATGAAGCGGTTTGGCTCAACTCCGTCGGACTGACTTTGCAATCCAGCGGCTGCAACAGCATCGTGAATGACTTTGCGTTCGAAGGCATTCATCGGCTCCAACGCCAACGGCTCGCCTGATGCCTTGACCTTTTCAGCTGCTGTGGTGCCCAGCTCGGTTAAGACCTCTCGGCGATTTGCTCGGTAGCTGGCAACATCAAGCATCAAACGCGACCGCTCACCGGTCTCACGTAGGACCGCCAATCGAGTCAGATCCTGAAGCGCATCAAGCACTTCACCGTCTTGACCAACAAGCACATCAACGCCATCGCCAGTGATCGACACCACTGCCCGGTCGCCTTCGACGTCCATGTCAATGGCCCCGTCATCGCCTAGGTCCGCAATATCAAGCAGACCTTCGATGTAGTCAGCAGCAATATCGCCCTCTTGCACCAGTAGGGACTGTCGGTTCTTAGGTTCGGCACTAACGGAGTCGTTTTCTGATTCGCTGGTCTGCGATTCAGCGCTTTCAACGGACTCTTCACTCATGGTTTCTCCTTGTTTCGTAAGGGATAACTACGTTTTTTAGGGTCAGGATCACCGGTGCGTTACTGACCATTGGTGAACCAAATGAATCGGGATTTTTACTTCTTCTTGCGCTCACTTTTGGGTTTACGTTTCGGTTGCTGTCTTACAACTTTGGGTTCTTCAGGTGGTGCTTCGATCGCCTCCGGCTCAACCTCGCGACCCAGCAGGCGTTGGACCGCTGAACCTCCACGAGCAGCTTTGATTGCCTGCCGTTCCTGGTGCGCGGCCTCGGCCGGAGTGCCAGGCATCGGGTTGTTTCGAATGACGTAGAACTGTTGGCCCATAGTCCACAAGTTTGTGGTCAACCAATAGATCAAAACACCAATCGGGAAGTTGATGCCGAAGAAAGCAAACATCAACGGGAAAACATAAAGAAGAAGTTTTTGTTGTTGCGCCATTGGGTTATCCGATGGCATGTTTTTAAGCATCAACTGGCGTTGCGTTGTAAAGGTTGTTGCGGTCATCAACAGAATCAAAATAACTGTCACGATCCGCACCGACGTCGGCGAAATACCTTGGCTTGCATACTCACTTGCATGCGAAAACGTCGCATACAAAGGCGCGCCAAAAATCTCGGCTTTTCGCGCCGAATCAACCAAATCTTGGTTCAAAACTCCCAGCGGCTGATTCTGCGCAATCCCATTAAGGACACGGAAAAGTGCCAAAAATATCGGTGATTGGGCCAGGATCGGAAGGCACGAGGCAAGCGGGTTAGTCCCGGTGTCCTTGTACAGCTTCATCATCTCTTGAGACTGGCGCTCACGGTCGTCTTTGTACTTCTTTTGAATCTCTTTGATCTTTGGTTGCAGGATTTGCAAACCACGTTGCGCTTTGATCTGTCGTACAAAAAGTGGAATCAAAATGATACGAATCAAGATCACAAGTCCAACGATGGACAGCGTCCATGAAGCGCCACCATCAGCTGGTAAACCAAGTGCTGTTAGGCCGCTGTGAAAGGCAACCAACACAAAAGAAACGATCCATTCGAGTGGACCCAGAACAGTGTTAATCAAATTCACAGCTCAGGCTCCCTGAGGTTTGCCGAATCATCAATTCGGTGTTCGCGGGATAAGGATGTCGCCTCTGGTGAGAGCGCGTCAGACCGGGTCTGCTCTTGCCGATTTGCCAGTAGATCCTCAGGGTCAAAAGGTGCTTTGACGCTCGCCCATTGCCCGGCCGGCGGCACCTGATCGATACCCCCAGGGGTGAATGGATGGCAACGTAGAAGCCGACGAACGCCCAAATACAGGCCAATGAACGGTCCATGAACCTCAATGGCCTTGATCGCATAGGCAGAACATGAGGGGTAATACCTGCAGGTTGCGGGAAAGGCTGGCGAAATGAACCGTTGATAGAAGGAAATGGGTGCGGTGATGATTCGAATCAAACTCATACCCGCACCTGCCGTTTTTGAAGTCTGATCAGAAGACTTGCGATCTCGCTCTTCAACTCTGCACTACTTGCAGCATCAGCTCCGGGTAACACTCGCACAACAAGTAAGGATCCTGCCGGCAACTGAGTAAGAACACTCACCATCACGTGTCGAAGGCGTCGTTGAATGCGGTTGCGAACAACTGCGTTCCCGACCTTTTTTGACACGATGTAACCAACCAGAGGTTCAGGAGTTTCCCCTTGTTTCACAAGGGTTTTCTGGTGCAGAACTAACCATTTACCGGCAACTCGTTGTCCGCTTACTGCGATCTGAAAATCACGGCGATGACGCATCCGTGAGCGCGCCATGGTCTTAAGCCGAAAGCTTCGAACGACCCTTGCTGCGTCGGTTGGCAATAATGGCGCGACCGGCACGAGTTCGCATACGCAAACGGAAACCATGGGTCTTGGCGCGACGCCGATTATTCGGCTGGAACGTGCGCTTGCTCACAATGGCTCCAAAAGGGGGAAGTTACGTTCAAGAAGGAATACATACTTTACGACACCAATGGCCCCTGCGTTCCACCGGGTCTTTTCTCCTTAAGCCCATCTCCGTGGCCATTGACCAATTTTGTTGAACTTGTGGAAAACCTTGCCGAGTGAGCCTAATTCGGGATAGGTTTTCGCCCTTGCTCCACTTCCCCACGCACGACTGACATTGTGTTGACCATCGAGCAGCCCAAATGGCCGGTCAGCTGGGGAATCCCAGCAAGCGATGCACACCCTGTGGATAACTTTGTGGATGTTGTGTTGATTGAACCGATTTGCCCCAGTTTTACAGTGAAATCAGACCGAGAGGCGCCCCATGACCGAGTCCGTTAACCAAGATGTGGATCTGGGCCAGGTGTGGGCGGAGGTTCTCAGCAATCTGGCTGAGTCGGACCTGCCACGCCATCAACACGCCTTTTTGGATCTGACTAATGCCATCGCCGTTGTCGGCGACACAGTGCTCTTGGTAGCTCCCAATGAACTGACTAAAGAGATTTTAGAAACCAAACTCCGTGACACTGTTGTCAGTGAGTTAACCCGCGCGCTTGGCCACGATGTCCGCTTGGCTATCACTGTTGAAGCTGCGCCCGAGACGGCAGTTGACTCGGCGAGCCCAACCAAGCCCCAGACCAACACCGGCGCAGGCTCAGGCACCACTGGATCCACTGAAACCGTCATCGACCTTCCGGCCGCCCGCCGTGAAACACCACCAGCCAGTGAGCTCCCCTCCCAGCGTGGGGTTGACGCTTCTAGGTTGAATCCGAAATACACCTTCGACACCTTCGTTATTGGTTCCTCCAACCGCTTCGCTCATGCTGCGGCTATTGCCGTGGCTGAAGTGCCAGCTCAGGCCTACAACCCGCTGTTTATCTACGGGGAATCAGGACTTGGTAAGACCCACCTTCTACACGCCATTGGTCACTACACGCGCAACTTGAATCCAAGGGCCCGGGTGCGTTACGTCAGCTCTGAAGAATTCACCAACGACTTCATCAATAGCATCCGTGATGACAAGGCTTCAGCCTTCCAAAAACGCTATCGGGACATTGATGTTCTTTTAGTTGACGACGTTCAATTTTTGCAAGGAAAAGTCCAAACCCAAGAAGAGTTTTTTCACACGTTCAACACGTTGCATAACGCCAACAAACAAATTGTTGTTACTAGCGATTTACCGCCAAAACAATTAGAGCAATTTGAAGAGCGGATGCGTTCACGTTTTGAGTGGGGCCTTATGACTGATGTTCAAGCCCCTGACCTTGAAACTCGTATCGCGATTTTGCGTAAGAAGCAGGCTCAAGAAAAACTCTCAGCCCCGCCAGAGGTGCTTGAATTTATAGCGTCAAAGGTGGCGACCAACATCCGTGAACTTGAGGGTGCCTTAATCCGTGTTACCGCTTTCGCTAACTTGAACCGTCAGCCCGTTGACATGGCGTTGGCTGAAATTGTGTTGAAGGATCTGTTCCCTGGTGGCGCTGGACCAGAAATTACTTCGGCCACCATCATGGCTCAAACCGCTGCCTATTTTGGTTTGACTATCGACGACCTTTGTGGCTCTTCTCGTTCTCGTGTGTTAGTTAATGCGCGACAAATTGCTATGTACTTATGTCGAGAGCTGACCGACCTTTCGCTGCCTAAGATTGGTCAGCAATTCGGTGGGCGTGACCACACCACAGTTATGCACGCGGACCGAAAGATTCGAACATTGATGGGTGAGCGAAGAAGTGTTTTTAACCAGGTTTCTGAGCTAACCAACCGGATAAAGTCCCAAACACACCAATAACCCCATAGGTTTCTTAAGCCTCATACACAACCTGTGGGTAAACGTGTGTACTTCTATCCCATCGATCCTTAGATTCTGACCGCTACTGTGGATAACATCTATGGTTTGGTTATTATCCACCAGGCTCACGAGTTATCCACAGGTTTCTATCGGTTTTATCCTCACTCATAGGGCAGCCACCAGCACCCAAAATAAGGTTATCCACAGTGTCCACCACCCCTACTACGATGATGAACTTACTAAATATTCCCCTTTTCAAATCCCAGAACATGGGGATTGTGGATCGGGCATGATCAACCCACAGCATTTAACTCATGATTACCGCTTTAGCCTTTGTCGCTACTGTGCGGTTCGGTATTAGTTCTTTGAAGGGATACAAAGGTGAAGTTCACCGTTGATCGGGATGCGCTTGCGGACGCAGTGGCTTGGACCGCGCGGAGCCTGCCAGCTCGACCAACCGCTCCTGTTCTAGCTGGATTACTCCTTGAGGTTGAAGCATCGACCTTAAAAATATCTGGCTTTGACCTTGAAGTCTCAACTCAAATCTCAATTGATGCCGCCGTTGAACAAGCTGGCAAAGTCCTTGTTTCCGGTCGGTTGTTAGCAGATATTTCACGGGCCCTACCAAACATACCGGTCACTATTGCTACCGATGGTCAAAAAGTAAATCTTGAATGCGGGACCTCTCGGTTTACTTTGTTAACACTCTCAGTTGAGGACTATCCAAAACTTCCGGATATGCCACAAATCGGTGGAACAGTTGATGGAACACTTTTCACCACCGCCGTAGCCCAAGTGGCCATTGCTTCTGGCCGAGATGAAACTCTTCCTGCATTAACCGGGATTAGAATTGAAATTGAGGGAAATACATTAACCCTGGCAGCCACTGATCGTTATCGATTAGCAGTTCGAGAAATCACCTGGGATTCAAAAGTAAGTAACGTCTCAGCGACCGCATTAGTTCTAGGCCGCACCCTTAACGAAACAGCCAAAGCCCTCACTACAGCTCAAAATATTGAGCTTGCTTTTAGTGTTCGTGATGGCGCAGTGGAATCACTGGTTGGTTTCTCAGGTGCCGGCCGCACCACCACCACCAGGCTCATTGATGGGGAATTTCCGAAATACCGATCACTATTTCCCGAAACCTCAAGTACCACTGCCTTGATTGAAAAGAGTGTTCTACTTGAAGCTGTAAAACGTGTTTCGTTGGTTGCTGAAAGGAACACCCCAATTCGTTTGGCCTTCACAAGTGATGGGTTATCACTTGAGGCCGGTACTGGTGATGAAGCTCAAGCTAGTGAAGCTATAGAAGCTCAAGTCAGTGGAGACGATGTTCTCATCGCCTTTAATCCGCAATACCTCATTGATGGTTTAAATGCCGTCGTGGGTGATTTTGTGTCGATGGCTTTTGTTTCTTCAAGTAAGCCAGCCGTACTTACCGGGGCACTTGACGCAGCAACACCGGCGGATCAAAGTTATCGTTACCTGTTAATGCCTGTGCGTATTTCCGGATGACATTGACTCTCACAGACTTATTTGTGAGTTAAGCATGTATGTCCAACGACTCGAGCTCACTAATTACCGGTCGTACGTTGAAGCCTTCGTCGAACTTGCACCAGGTGTAACTGTTTTCATAGGCAAAAACGGACAAGGGAAAACCAACCTTGTCGAAGCTTTACGATATTTAGGCACTCTCAGTAGCCATCGGGTCTCAACAGATGCCCCGTTAGTCAATGAAGGCAACGACAAGGCCTTTGTTCGCTGCACCGTGGTCGGTGATGGGCGTTCGATTGATATTGATCTTGAAATTTCAACTAGTGGTTCCAACCGGGCTCGCCTAAATAACAACCCGGTAGCCAAACCACGAGACATCCTGGGCACTCTTCGCACCGTTTTGTTCGCACCTGAAGATTTGGCTTTGGTTAAGGGCGACCCCAACGAACGCCGCCGATTCTTGGACGAACTACTTACCCTTCACCTCCCACGTTTCGCTGCGGTTCGCTCGGACTTGGATCGGGTGATTAAACAACGAAACTCCCTTTTGAAATCGGCGCGAGCAAACAGACAAACTGAAAATCTTGAGTCAACGCTGCAAGTGTGGGACGAACAACTTGTCAATCTGGGAAGTGAATTAATCCTGGCCAGGCTCAATCTCATCAACCAACTGCAACCTCTTGTCACATTTGCCTACAGTGACTTAGCTCCCGAATCTGGCGATACTTTTCTTGAGTACCGCAGCTCGGTCAGTGATGACTTAACAACTGATCTTGAACAGGTGCGATCCCAATTTAGGGTCACCTTGTTGGAGCAACGGAAAAATGAACTCGATCGAGGGTTGACCTTGGTCGGACCACAGCGTGACGATTTATTTTTGGGCCTTCGGGGCCTACCCGCGAAGGGGTACGCCAGCCACGGCGAATCATGGTCGGTAGCGCTAGCACTTAGGCTCGCCTCCTATCAAATGTTGCGTGAAGATCTACGTGGAGGCGGTGATCCGGTGCTGATTCTCGATGATGTTTTCGCGGAATTAGATGTCGACCGCAGGCAACGTTTAGCCAACGCTATAAGCACAGCAGAGCAAGTCTTAATCACTGCTGCGGTAGCCAATGATGTGCCAGATTTTCTTGGTGTAACTCGTTTTGAGGTTGTACGCGGAAGTGTGGCACCTGCGCTATGAGTGAAGAAGAGCCGACACAAAATCAAGACGCAGCCCAAGATGCACTCTCGCGAGCGCGTAAACAAGCTAAAGATCGCCCGAAGCCACAACGGTCAAAGTGGCTGCAACGACGCCGACGCACCACCGATGACCAACGCTCGGGCGCTGGACCAGATGAACGCGATCCGCAACGGGTTGGTGATGTCGTGAATCAACTAGCTAACGAACAACAATGGATTGCACCACTGTCTATCGGAACGATCCTTTCGCAATGGCCGAGCATCGTTGGCGATGACGTAGCAAGTCATGTAACACCGCAGGCTTTTCGTTCCGGAGAGTTGATCGTCCAGGCAGATTCGACAGCTTGGGCCACGCAAATGCGCTTGTTAACAGCAACCGTGCTTCGCCGACTTGATGAGGAAATCGGTAAGGATGTAGTGCAAAAAGTCCAGGTGCTCGGACCACGCTCACCATCGTGGAAGAAGGGGCCTCGGTCGGTGCCTGGTCGAGGCCCGCGGGACACCTACGGGTAACTGCTGAACTGTTGGCTGCACTCAAGCCTCCAACGGGCAAAATCGGGTCCTATTCCACCCATTTCCACCGATACGAGTTATCCACAGGTTGGCGTGGGGGGACACAAGATCAGGGGCCACTCGCGGTAAAACCGCAATGTAGGCCCTTAGATCATTACCCGTCTGTGTGAACCACTAGGATTGGAACAGCGGTGATGGTCCTTCCCACGAACCTCTGACTGCGCCCACATTTTTAACTAGTGGCCACTGATTTCAATCATTGGTCTGAGCTGGGAGGCAAGACCCACGTGTCGTATGACGCCAGTGCCATTCAAGTCCTTGAAGGTCTTGATGCAGTTCGTAAACGTCCAGGAATGTACATCGGATCCACCGGCGAGCGCGGTTTGCACCACTTAGTCTACGAAGTTGTCGACAACTCTGTTGACGAAGCGTTAGCAGGACATTGCGATCGAATTGAGATTTCACTTCTCGCCGATGGCGGCGTTCGCGTTCGCGACAACGGCCGCGGAATTCCCGTTGACATTGTGGAAACCGAAGGACGCCCTGCCATTGAAGTTGTGCTCACCGTTCTTCACGCTGGTGGGAAGTTCGGAGGTGGCGGTTATGCCGTCTCGGGCGGATTGCACGGCGTGGGTGTTTCGGTTGTTAACGCACTATCAACAAATCTTGATGTTGAGGTACGGCGCAATGGCGCGCGTTACACGCAGTCCTACAAGTACGGCGCACCCGTTGAACCTCTGAAGCAAAATGAAGCCACCGACGAGACCGGAACTCAGGTCACTTTCTGGGCCGACGGCGAGATTTTTGAAACCACCGTTTACGACTTTGAAACCCTTGCCAGACGGTTCCAAGAGATGGCTTTCCTCAATAAAGGCTTGACTTTGGTGCTCACCGATGAGCGGGCGGGTCAAGAGGACGAAACTGGTGAGCCACGCTCGACCACCTGGTGTTACCAAGGCGGTCTAGTCGATTTCGTGAAGCACATCAACGCTTCAAAGGGCACCGCTCACCCCTCGATCTTGAGTTACGAAACTGAAGATCCGAAGAAGGTCATGAGTGTTGAAGTGGCCATGCAGTGGAACTCAGGCTTTAGCGAATCGGTGTACACCTTTGCTAACACGATCAACACACAAGAAGGTGGCACGCACGAAGAAGGTTTCCGTGCAGCCCTGACGTCGTTGGTCAACAAGTTTGGTCGCGACTGGAACTTGTTGAAAGAAAAGGACACCAACCTCACCGGTGATGATGTGCGCGAAGGTTTAACCGCAATCGTGAGTATCAAAATGGGCGAGCCACAGTTTGAAGGCCAAACAAAAACCAAACTGGGTAACACCGAAGCCAAGTCCTTTGTGCAAAAGGTGACCAACGAACGCCTGGGTGAATGGTTCGAGCAAAACCCCACCGAGGGACGCGAAATCGTCCGCAAGGCGGTGGCTGCATCTAGTGCCCGAATGGCTGCTCGTAAGGCTCGTGACCTAGCCCGTGGACGCAAGGGACTGCTGGAGTCCGGCGGTCTGCCCGGCAAGCTCAGTGACTGCCAGTCCACTAACCCCGAAGAGTGCGAGCTCTACATCGTTGAGGGTGACAGCGCTGGTGGCTCGGCAAAGGGTGGGCGTGACTCGCGATTCCAAGCCATCTTGCCCATTCGAGGCAAGATCTTGAACGTTGAAAAGTCGCGCATTGACCGGGTGTTGCAAAACAACGAAGTCCAAGCCTTGATCACGGCGTTGGGTACGGGTATCCACGATGACTTTGACATGGCGAAGCTGCGTTACAACAAGATCATCTTGATGGCCGACGCCGATGTTGACGGTCAACACATCCGCACGTTGTTGCTGACCTTGCTGTTTCGTTTTATGCGGCCGTTGATTCAAGAGGGCAACGTCTATCTGGCGCAACCGCCGTTGTACAAAATGAAGTGGTCTGGTCGCGGCGATGTGCAATATGCCTACAGCGATCGCGAACGTGATTCCTTTATTGAAGCCTGCATCGCCAATGGTAAAAAGCTTCCCAAGGAAGACGGAATCCAGCGCTTCAAAGGTTTGGGTGAGATGCCAGCCAAGGAGTTGTGGGACACCACGATGGATCCGGACCAACGCATCTTGCTGCAAGTCACCCTTGATGATGCCACCCAAGCGGATGCCCTTTTCTCCGTCTTGATGGGCGAAGACGTAGAAGCCCGCAGATCCTTTATTCAGCGCAATGCCAAGGACGTGAGGTTCCTCGATATCTAGGCCTGGCCCAGGAATCGATGACCTCCCGAAAGGAAAACAGACGTGACGCAGACCCCTACTGATTCGCCGATTTCGCGCGTAGAACCGGTTGATCTCGAAGTCGAGATGCAGCGGTCCTACTTGGACTACGCGATGAGTGTCA
>Ga0114958_10000881_pt1 | contig 24794 bp, 48 predicted proteins | sample C_130208_EF_Meta_FD_89577 | JGI IMG/M metagenome (GOLD analysis project Ga0114958, IMG submission 89577) | Freshwater microbial communities from Lake Croche, Canada to study carbon cycling - C_130208_EF_MetaG | ecosystem: Environmental > Aquatic > Freshwater > Lake | place: Lake Croche, Canada... | reverse complement strand
TGATGGGATTGTCGGTCCCGGTACTTGGAAGGCTCTCAGAACGCCTGTATTGGCTCCTGTGAGGAAGCCAATCATCAAGCCTAAGCCAAAGCCACGGCCGGTTCCAGCCAACCACAAGTATTTCGCTGACATCTACTCAGGCGACACGATCTACGACGCCCACAAGTACCAGCTCGCAGGCTACAGTCGCATCGCCTTGAAGTTCACCGAAGGCCACACCTACACTGATCCGGGCTATGCAAAACGCTGGAACGACAGCAAAGCAATGGTCCGCTGGGCTTACCACTTTGCTCGCCCTGAGACCAACACTGCTCAGGCTGAGGCAGCCAACTTTGCCAAGGCGCTGCAGGCAGTTCACTTCACCTCGGCCGACCGCCTTGTCCTCGATTGGGAATCCCCCAACTATCATGGCAATGGCTCCGCTTGGGTTCAGCAGTTTGTTCACGCCATGGCCCTCTACGGCCACGAGGTTCGTGTGCTCTACTCCGGCGGCTACTACATCGACAGCACGATCACCCGCTGGCCTAAGTCTAAGTCTGGGCCGTTGAAGTATTGGCATGCCGCCTACAATACGCACCCGGAGGCGACCGTTCCAAAGATCGCCCAGAAGTACCTTTATGCAGTCCAGTTCACTGACGGCAGCAGCGGCAACCAGCCGCATGTAGCAGTTGGCATTGGTCCCTGCGACATCTCATACACAAAGTAAGGAGTTCTACCTTGACCTCAAAAGCAAGAATCTCGGCAGCATCAGGTGTAGTAGTTGCACTACTGAGCGCCCTCGTAGCATCAGGCGTCCTGAGCAATGACGTAGTCGCAACTTGGCAGCCCGTCGTAGTTGCACTGCTGGCATTCGGTGCCACAGTAGGCATCAGGTCAGCAAAGCCGTAGCGCAAACCGTATCATTTTGATACGGAACTGCCATGTCAGACGCTAGTAAAGCTTTCCTTTACTTTCCCGACAAGTAAGACCCCGGAGGCTCTAATCCTCCGGGGTCTTTTTGTGTCTACGGCCGTCGAGCCGGGGTCTTGGATCGCGGCCGTCCTGACACGGTCACGACCTTAGCGAAACTTCTAGAAGAGTGGGGGATACCCATACATCCCAGCTACGAACCCACCTGCCATTGCTACAAGGGCAGTAATAAACCCTAACGTGAGTGCGGCAAAGTACTTCATACTAATGACCTCTTTCAGTGAGGGACTAGGTTAAAAAACAGCCCCGCACAGTTGTCCAGACCGGCGGGGCTGCTAGACCAGTTGGGAGCATTCCGGGCAACCAACTGACGCTGTGGTAAAACGGTACCAGCCTTCCTACCACTTCATGTCAGTAGTTATCCGACTATCCGCCCCAGACATCATCCATCGCCATCATCTCTGCTGGCGTCGCTGGCTTAATGGTTACCTGCTCAATCTTGTCGGACCGCTGCTGGATCACTCTTACATCGGGTGCGCCGTGATGGATGTGGCCCCAGTGCTCAAGCATCTTGGCGGACACCTCATCATCGTGGGCGCCGTCAGGGGCGCTGTACTTGAAGCGGCCGGTGATCTCGCTCATCGTGTAAGCGTAGGTGTTGAACTCGTGGACCTGCTCCTCGATCAGGAACGCATTGCCACGCTCCAGATCCGCCGAGAGAAGGTTCACAGCGCGGCCCTTCCAATCGTTGGTGAACTTCACAGGGACAATGTCCAACCCCTCGCCCTCAAGATCATCGAAGATCACGTCGCCAATACCAGTGGAGTCCATGATCACAGTCACCCCAGTGGCGCCAGCATCTTCGAGGGCGTGAACGGCGCTGATGATCCTATCCTTCTGCATCGGCCATGAGACTGCATTGAACCGCTCATGCCAGCAGGGCTGGCGGTCAGACTCGCGGCTGGCAGTGAACACGGTGAAGTCGCGGTGCTTGGCAAGGTCGATGCCCAGAAACACATGGCCCGCTGGCTCTACCAGTTTGCGGACGGAGTCGTCACGGAGGCGGAACACGCTGCCCGCGTCTGAGATGAACTGGGCCAGCACCTCCTGCTCAAACATCGCCGCAGGTAGGGTCTTCTCCATCTCGGCTACTTCGCTGGCGTCAATGAAAGGGTTGTCGGCCGTGGTGAACCGCCAGCTTGCCCAGTCCTTGTACTCAGGATCTTGGCCTCGGTTGTAGACGTTGTAAAACCAGTTGCGCCCACGGGGGGTGCTGATCATCATGCCGCCACCGTTGTTGTCCATCAGGGTCGGGCGAATAGTTTGGGTCCAGACGATCTCGCGCTGCAGGGCTGCCTCATCGACAACCACATAGTCAACGCCTTCTCCGGCCATGGCGTCCGGGTTCTCACCAGAGTAAAACTCAAACCGGGTGCCACCGGGGAAGTTGAGCACCAGTCGGCCGGAAGCTGCAACGCTTGCAGGCGGTGGAGTCTTAGTCAGGATGCCCGGTGGGATCTGCCGTAGAACTTCACGGTAACCACGGACGACGTTCTTGTAGGTGTTGGCAACCCACCAGACCACACGGCCGGGCTTCTGGCATTCCCTGACTGCGATCTTTGCGGCGATCTTGGTCTTGCCAAACCGGCGGCCGGCACAGACCACGATGAAGCGTTCCTTGGCATTGACAATCGGCATCTGCGCCGGGTGCGGCGTGACCAAATACTTCTGGAGCTTCTGAGCCTCACGGAGGAACCCTTCCGGGTCACTCTCGGCCCATGCGTTGAGCTGGTTGTTATTCACTCTCGTCGCCCGACAGGAGCGCGGCGAGCTTAATAGCAAGCTCGGGATCACTGTCGAGAGACTTCCACAGATCACCCTTGGCTGCACCCGTGTCAACAGCGCCGGAGAGTTCAATGGTGCGCTTGTCTCCAAGCAGCTCCTTACGGAACTTGAGTAGTGTCTCATCGTCCATAGCTTGAATCTTCTGGCTGTTCAACCGGCCCTGCATTTCGGCGTCGACCTTGCGGGTCATCTCCATAATGCGGTCCTCGTGCAACTGCTTGGCAATCGTGCGGACGCGCAGGTCGCGCTTCCATACGGTAATAGTGTCTGGGTGACAATCGAAGCGAGTTGCCATTTCGGCGCGGGTCATCCCCAGTACATACGCTTCCGCCACTTCCCGAGCAAAGTCGGGATCTTTGAGTTTCGAGACTCTTGACATCTATACAGATTCTACGGTGACGTCGGTCAGGTGGGCGCCCGCAGCTATCAAAAGACGGTCTGCCTGATCAAGTTCAAGCCATTTACGGTTGCCCTCAAGGATGCGATAAACAGTGCGGGCGCTGATCCCGGCTCGCTCGGCCAAGACCTCGACAGCCTCGCCGCGTTGCAAGTGATTCTGGCGCTGGAGGTATCGCTCCATGATTGCCAGAACTTCACAGGCCACGACCCGTGGCTCTCTGCTCACTGGTGAGACAAGTAAAACACTCCATGCATGATCGCATCGTTGCAATGGCGATTCTCATGGAGTGGTGTAAGAAACAGTTCTTCGGCTCCGGCTGCGACCGCTGACTTCTTGATCGACGCTGGTTGAAGGAAGAACTGAGTGTTGCTAATCCTGCACATGATCTCGATGGCACCAATGCCACGAGCGGTCCTGCACTTATCCCATGCAAGCGACTTAAGCTTCCATGGGTAGAGCGCCCAATCCTCAACAACAAGACGACTTACCAGCCCGAAATCTGGTAAGTCGCCCGTTGTCTCTACGCTGAGGAGCGAGGCTGCAAGTGCGTCGATAACATCCCAGAGTTTGTCCGTTGAGGCTTCAACAAGCTGGTCATCCTCCCAGATGGCCCAACCCGTATCTTCTCCGGGGTCGATAGTTATCCAACGCATAAGAGTAACTAAACAGCACCCCACTGCCGGAAAACCTCAACCTGTCGGGAATAGCAGACATCCCGACAGGTTGGCCGGGATGTCTTGATAAAAAGACTATTACGCCTCTAACAACAGTTTTATTAGAGGCCGACCTCAACCGGGTCAAACCCGGCGGCGATCACAATCTTGGTCGCCAGCGTGTAGTCAAGGGTGACCTGCTTGGACTTGTAAACCTTACCCTTATAGGTGCTTGAGTTGTAGAGGCGTCCGATCCTGCGCTGCAACCGCGAGGTGTCAGCACACCCCCGCGAGTCATACCACTGCAGGTTGTGGCATACCTCTGAGAGGCGAAGCCCGGAGGCGTCCACAACTTGGGCGATCATCTCTGCGTTCACTGCGTTAGCTGCTGATGGGCGGCCCACTATTTACTCTCCTTGGCATAGCCGGGAACGTAGCCCGGCGTCTTGGCATCTGACCACCGCTGTACAATCGTCGCGGCCGCACCGAGCGGCACACGGTCTGCAAGCAGTGGGTGTTCGGTCATTGCTGCTTCGATCATGCGGGCGACCTCTGGCGCGTCAGCCGTGTCACACTCGGCGATGATCTCATCGTGAACGCAGGCGATCACTGGAACGCCCTGATCGTGCAACTTCGCAAGGCTGGCCTTCAACAGGTCAGCGGCTGTGCCCTGCACGAGATAGTTCACGAACTTGTAAGCCTCCTTGTGAGCGTCAAAGCAGCGATGCCTGCGCCCCCATGGAGTCTTCACATACCCACGATCCATCAGTGTGTATTCGATCCTGCGCTGCAGCCCGCCGACCTCTGGGAACGCCGTGTGATAGCGGTCCAAGAGTTGCCGGGCTTCCTTCTGATCCACACCGAAGGTCTTGCGGATTGTGCGGACGCCGCCACCGTAAACCTGTAGGTAGTTCATTGTCTTGCCACGCTGGCGGGCGGACTCAACCACGCCGCCTGTGCGCTCCCTGTCGCCAAGGCCCATCATCTTCGCGGCCAGCAGGTGCATGTCCTCGCCTGACTTGACCGCTCGCAGAAGTCGGCCGTCGCCGGCGAACGCTGCAAACAAAACGAGCTCAATCGCGTCGAGGTCGGCAGTGACCAGTGACTTGCCCTCTTCGGCGCGGAACAGGTAGCGCAGTCGAAGGTCGTCTCGCGGCCAGTTCTGGATGTTTGGATCTGAGCACGACATGCGCCCGGTCCTAGCTCCAACCTGCCGGAAGTTAGGATGGATCCGCCCGTCATCAGCAATGAACGGCTGCTTCCAACTACGCATGCCAGCCTCCCACGAGCGGTGCAGCATTGGGCGCAGGTAAGTACCCAGCACCTTGTACTCCGCCCGGAACGACTCAATCGTGCGGGCCAACTCGTCATCAACGGCGGCAAGGTTCTCCGCGTCCATGCTTGGCTTACCAGTCTTCTCAGACTTGCTGACAAATCTAAGATCAGCGCCGCGACGTTTCAGAGCCTCCGCGATCTGATCACTGGAGTTTGGGTTGAAGCTGGAGATCCCGGCAAGCTCGACTGCCTTGTCGTGCAGGCGCTCACAGTTGTCAGCGGCCTCAGCCTCAAAGCGAGCTGCAGCCTCCCGGTCCACTGGGATTCCCATGCGCTCTGCGTTATACAGGGCGCCCAGCACCTTGCGCTCCATCTCGTAGACCTCAAGCAGTGGTCCCTTCATGGCGCGGTCGTAAGTGTCGCAGACCTTCTTGGTCAGGATGCAATCCAAGGCGGCGTAGGGGTGCATGATCTCGTCGGGCACATCCGAATAATTCGGTGGCTCAAACTCCAGTGGCTCCCCTCCTTCCTTGGCTGACTCCTTGGCCTCGGTGCGGCGGCGCTTGTTCTCCTCTGTGAGCCACGCCTTGACTTCCTTCTCATTGTCGCGCTCCTGCTCACCGAACAATGCGGCGGCGCGAGCCTTGAGGGCCACGCTGCTGCGCTCGTCAACAATGTGGGCCATGACCATTCCGTCATGCCATGACTCCTGCGGCGGAAGGGTGTACCCGGCTGACTGAATCATGTGCATGTCGAACTTCGTGTTCCACGCCCGGATTCCTTCCCGGCCGCCACGGTCAAGCCACTGCTGGATCTCGACTCGGTCTGTCTCAGGGTCGAGGAGGACTGGTTCGCCTTCCCCATCCCAGAACTGGGCGAGGAACGGCTTGTGACCGCCATACCATTGCAAACCAGTTGTCTCAACATCAAACTCGATCATGCTTTCAACTCCTCTGCTATGCGAGTACGCGCTATTGCTGCATACTCAAGATTTAACTCACACCCAATAAATGACCTACCATTTCGCACAGCCGCAACGCCAGTAGTGCCGCTTCCCGCAAACGGATCAAGCACTGTGTCTCCCTGTCTGCTACCAGCAAGGATGCAAGGTTCTACCAAACCAACTGGGGACACTGCAAAATGCGCTCCCTTAAAGCGGGCTGGGCTAATAGTCCAAACTGACCGTTTATTTCTTTTTCCGGTTGATGTATACACATTGCCGCTTTTTGTAGCGTGTTTGGGGTCGTTGCTATCCCCATACTTAGATCCGCCAAATCTAGGTTTTGATTTAGTGGGTTTACTGGCCGTGCCTTCTTTGATTGCTTCATGGTCGTAGTAGTAGCGTGGTTGCTTTGACAACAAAAACAGGTACTCGTGTGACTTGGTTGGCCTATCTGTCACGCTCTCTGGCATTGGGTTTGGTTTGTGCCAGATGATGTCGCTACGCAGATACCATCCAGCATCCTGTAGTGCGAATGCTACGCGCCACGGAATGCCCAGCAAGTCTTTACGCTTGATGCCTCCCCTATCTTTGACCGCGTAACTGTCTCCAATGTTGCACCACAAGGTGCCGTCATTCGCAAGGACTCTCCACACCTCATCAAACACGCTGACCAACGCACTCACAAACTCGACTGGCGTTTGCTCCAAACCAATCTGCCCATCATGCCCGTAATCACGCAACCCAAAGTAAGGAGGGCTAGTGACACAAGTTTGTACGCTGCCAGCATCAAGTTGTCTCATAAGTAGAAGGCAATCACCGACGAGGATCATGCGTTGGCCTCCATGCGTTCACAGAATGCTTTGGCGTCGTCCAAAGTCTTGAACCACCCGCCTTGTCCTGTGGCGTTGTTTCCCGCCTCGTAATGAGTTTCGCAAAACTGGATCTCCCAGTCACCAGATTCCCAAAAAGTAATCGTTGCCCAGATCATGAGAGCGCCTCGATTGAGACGTTGAAAAGCTCGGCAATCTCTTTGCGCTTTAGGAAGCTGTGGTCAAGCTCTTCCCGCGTGTACTTGTCCTGCGTAAACAGGTCAAGTTGATTGGCAAGGCTGTCAGGAAACAGCGGCACCGTGGCCGGGCGCTGCACAAAGTTCTCATCTGACCATTCCATAAACGCCAGCGGCTGTTCACCCCACGCCCAGAGAACCTTCTTACGAAAATCAGACTTGGTGCCGTTGTTCTCAATGACCGCGTCAATGTGCACCCGGTCAATCGACTGCTCTGATGAATGGTCAACCTCGTCTATCCGCCTGCCGTCACGGGTGACTTCCCAGATAACTCCGCCCATGGCAGTGATCGCCTCAGCCTCATTGTTGTAGCGAACATCGGTGATCACGGTCGCACCGTCGGGCAGTCGTTCGTAAAGTGCCGCGTCAACCCAAAAGTGGTCACCGAAAATGTCGCGGTGTGCCTCGGCTCCGTAACGCTGCAAGAACTCGCGGCCGCTCAGGGTGCGAACGGTTTTATTACCAAAGCGGATTTCCACCGTGGCGTTCTCCTTGAAATCATCAGCGTGTAAATCGTCAAGCGCGAGCGCCCGCATTGCTGATTTCTTCAAGAGATCTGCAAACGCAAGCCTGTTGACCTGCTCTTGCGGAAACTCTGATTTCAGGATCTGGTAGACGGTGTCCTTACCTGATCCTGCGCTGCCTGTTACTCCAATAATGCGATTCATTCGGGTGCTCCCTAGATTTCCATTGAGTGGTTTGATCCTTCGGCCAATACAAGGCGGTAACCGACACCAGTGGTGCCGCCGCCAGACGATGGACGGCTCTGTGTGGTCTTCACACGGCCGTCGTCCTTCAACTTCTTGAGGCGCATACGCACCCACTTCTGCGACTCGCCCAGTTGGCTTGCCACATCGCTGATGTAGACAGGCTCGCCCTCGGCTTCCTGCAGCAGCTTGAGTACGTCAACCTCGCCCTTCTCCTCTGGCTCCCACGAGTACCACTGGGCATTGTCATCCCAGTGCATGCGGATCGGTGGAGACTTTGGAGCGTGACGGCTCTTTGATACGGACCACTCACGAAGCTGGTCATCCTTGGCCGGGCGATGATGGCTCATAACCGTCACCGCGCCAGCGAGGGCACCAGAACCACGGGCGGCGTTCATCATGTCGCCGTCCTCTGATGCGCCCGACTTCCTATCGTGGTGGGCAATCACGATGCAAGCGTCGTAAGCGGTCGCGACATCCTGCATTGTGTCCAGCACCTTCCGCATCTCGGACGCGCTGTTCTCCTCACCAGACCACAGACCGTGGAACGGCTCGATAAAGATCACATCAGGCTTGTGCTCCTCGCAACCCTTGCGAAGCCGGTCAACATAGCCTTGATCGTCGAGCTTGAAGCCGGAGTAACCACCGTCACCCCAGATCATCACGTTCTCCTTGGCAAGCCGCTTCTCCGTGTCAGACAGTGGCCCTTGGTTGAGCATGATGCCGACCTTGCGATGGAACTCGCCCGGTGCACCCTCGTTCTCGATGATCAAAGATTTCACGGGTTGACTTGGAACGAGTTGGTCGCAGCCGGGGAACATCGGCCGACCACTGGCCCAACTGATTAGGCAGTTGAGCATGAAGCTGGTCTTGCCTTTGCCGGGTGCGCCCGTGATGCAGAAGATTCCGCCACGGACGATCAGGGCTGGCTCGACTAGACGCGGGGGTACCTCAATCGCCTGAGCGAGATACTCGCCCAAGGTGATGATCGGTGCCTTGCCAATGCTCTCGTCTGGTGTGACGCTGCCCGCTCGCATTGTGACCTGCTTGAGTAGGCGCTGCCGTTGCTCGTCGTCTGGCAGTGATGCCAGCAGTTGCGCTAGTGCTTCGACTTCTGGGGCGAGGCTCATGTGGCCTCCCCATTCTCGATCAACAACATCTTGATGATGTAGTCAAGAGGCTTTTCCTTGACCTCAAACGCTACCTTTACAAGGTGCGGCATCATCGTGGTGTTGCCATAGGAAGCGTAGATCTCACCACGAACCTTGTTGAACCTGATCTTTACGGCGCTGTCATTGTAGGGCGCAACCTCAACCGTGAGGAAACGTGACTTGCCCTCAAAGCAGGCACATAGTTTTTCGTAGGTCATCGGTATCTCACTATGGGACAGTCAGGCAGGATGTACGGACTCATGAGAGGGTCATCGCACCCGGTGCTGGTCCACTCTCCGCGTTGCGCGTTGTGAAACAAGCGACGGAGTTCATTCTCAGGGATGCGGTCAGGGCTGGCACCCTCAAGCTCGGCCAGCAGATTCCACGCCTCGTCCTCGTCAATCTCGCGCCAGTTGAGAAGCTGCTTGGCAAGGTTGAAGTAGACAGTGTTGCGGTGGCCCGCCCGGATTGGATTGTCAAAGCGGTGGGCGATGATGTGTTCGGCGCAGGGGTGCAGTTGAGCTTGGTCACCAAACTCGCTGGTGTGCTCGCGTTCCTCTGGTGCTTCCAGTCCGATGAACCTCGCCCGCTTGCGCCACGACTCAGGGTCGTTACGCAGCGCCACTGCCTGTATCAGGAACTCGTTCTGCGTCACATCGAGGATCGGCCGGGTCTGCCCGAAGTACGGCAGGTTGATGTAGTTGCCAACCATGCCCTCCATCAGACGGTCCTGCTTGGGGAACACTTCAACACGAGGCTTGTCAATCGCAATCGTCGCCTCGCGCATCAGGCCACGGGCGATCCACGCCTCGCAGGGTGAGTCAAAGAACGCCCACACATGAGCGTTGCCAGAGCGGGACTCCTCAATCCAAGTGTGACCCGGCAGCAGATCCCTCATGGACTCGGCCGCCTCAAAGTCAGGCTCGTCAAGGTCGATCACTGAGAAGTGCACATGTGCATCATCAAGAAGGGGGAAGATTCCGAGACCTTCGCCGCGTCCGTCAAGATGATCTTGAAACAGTTGGGGGTGTACTGCACCCCGGATTACTTCACCACGGCCAGTGCCCCATGCGTCGGTGCGGCCACGGAACAGCTTCATGTACTGGTTCAGCATAAATGCCTTTCGGGTAAGTCAGGTGGTTGGGGAGACCCGGAATGTCTCCCCAACCTGTGGACAGTGAACTACAGCGAACGACTAAACGTCAAGCGCGTCAGCGGACTTCTTTGGCTTGGCAGGCTTGTCGTCAAGCACCTCTGCCGCTGCCTCAGAAACTCCGCCTGACTTGACTGCCATGGCTACCTGAACGGCGGCCGTGCGCTGCTCTCCTGTGGTCTTGCCTCCCTGCTTAACCACAAGACTCTGGAACGGCTCATTGCGGCTGGACCGCTTGGCCTCAGTCTTCATGACGAAGACATTGTCCCAGAACGCCTGCGAGAACCGAAGCATCGTTTGGAGCTTCCGAGCCGCAGGAACATTGGTACGCATGAGCGACAGGCGTACCGGCACCGGGCTATCTCCAACAAGCCCGATGAAGTTGTGAGTCGTTGAGATCGCAGGGCCATTGCCCCACTCAATCGTCCCGGCGTTTACGAGGTCGCGGAAGCGTTCCTCGGCCGTGTCGATCTCTGCGAAGGGCTTGCCTGCAAACTCTTCCGGCCATGAGTCTGGCGCGATGGGACCGATGGCAGCATAGCTGCGCCCGGTTTCCTTGTCGGAGTAGAAGCGGCCCTTCTGGTATGCAGCGACGATGAAACTGATCTCGCTGCCGAAGTTTTCCTGCGTGAGACTGTTGATGAAATCGCCAGCCTTTGCGTCACCCTCGACGACCTCTGCCGTGAGTGACTGGCAGATCTTCAAGACTGGGACCACAAGGTCTGCGTCGTCAAGGTCTGCGTGAGTTGCAAGGGCGAGATCCTGCTCCTGCTTGTTGAGTGGTACTACCTCGCTTGATGTCATGTGTTGCTCTCTTTGCTCGTTGTTGTTTTCGGTGCACTACTGAACGACCGACGGTAAGTTACCAGACCCATCGGACGACACTTTTTTTATTGAATGCGGGAGACAGTAACCCCTGCACGTTCATAGAAATCTACGCCGTCAGGGAGTGGCATCCCCTGCTCCAAACTTTCACGGACGAGTTCGTTGAGGCGGCTCGCTTGGATCTTGGGGGAGAACAATTCCTCCGCCCGACCCTGAGCTTGGAGCGCGTCATACGCTGCGTCCGGGTCAATGATGCGGCCGTACACAGTCGGCTTGCGCTTGGTAAACCGAACCTCGCCGATGCCCGGCAGGTTGACAGTGAAGTTCTTGAGACCTAACTCCTCCATGCGATCAAGGACATCCTGCTCGGCGGTGCGGTAGTCCTCGGTTGCAGCATCGCTGGCCGCTTTCATCTGATGGTGTGCCTGCTTCTTCTCATAGAAGACTCGCAGGGATTCGTTCATGTGATGGTCCATGGTTACCTCGCTACCGTGGCAACAAGTACCGAGTAGGTGGCGCAGAAGCCAATCGTGAACAGAAGGGCAAGTATGATCTTCTCGTTTCTCATGCTTTCTCCTCGCAACATTCGCAGTTATTGCTCATACGGTCATGGGTGCATTCACAGTCTGGTCGGGTGCAGTCGTAGATGTACTTGCACTCCATCAGCCCATCGTCAAAGGTGTTGTCGACTATGGCTCCACGCCCCCAGCCTCCGGCGCCCGCCGCCTCAACTCGGTCTGCGTTTACCAGCAAGTAGTTGGCAAACCTGCGAGCCACGGCTGGTGGCACGACGGGCACAGTTGTGAACTGAGTGTCATCTGACACGCCAATCACAATGCCCTTGTCGGGATGCAGTGACACGCTGATGCTGTACTTGTCCCACGACCAGTCGGTTGCTTCTGTATACGGGTTGTTCATGACTCCTCACAACATTCGCAGTTATTACTCATCTCCAATTTGCTGATGAGATCGTTGAGTTTTGCTATGACCTGCTGATGGTTGACCAGTGCGGCGCTGTCCATCTCTCGCCCCTTGGTCCACTCGTAATGCGCCAGCGCCCGGTAGGTGTGCTTGGCCTGCTCTAACATGAGATTCATTCCTTCTCCCTTACTGCGTCCTGTTGGATCACAGACCCAACGATGGCTGACTTCAATTCATTGGCTGGTGCAACCCTGTCGGTGTCGATTGTGTCGACGCCCTGCAAGATGATGACCGTGACATTCCTGTCCTGACCGATGCGGTGCAGGCGGTCCTCGGCCTGCTCGTTGATCGCCGGGGTCCAGTCGCGCTCAAGGAAGATCACGGTGTCGGCCGCAGTCAAGGTGATGCCCACGCCGCCAGCGTCAAGGGTGCAGATCATCACGTCAATGTCACCCTCTTGGAACTCCTGCACAGAATCGGTGCGCACCTCTGGTGCAATGTCACCCGTGATCAGGGCGGTGCTGATCTTGCGCTTGGCAAGCCGTTGGGCCAGCAGGTCACAGGTCTTCTTGAACTCGGTGAACACTACGACTTGGCGGCCGGAGTCCTCAATCAGTTCAACTGCAACATCGAGCTTGGCCGAGACATCCTCAGCGCCCAGCAACGCCGGCGAAGATGCGATCTGGCGCAGACGAGTACAGCGGGCAGCCCCATTGGGGATTTCGAGGATGTTCTTCTCCAACGCTTGTGGTCCCTCAGCCTGCACGATCTCCAACCACATCAGCTTCTCAGCCTCGTCGTAGAGCTTGCGCTGCTTGGGATGCAGGGTGATGTCCATGTGCTGGCGAGTCTTCTCTGGCAGGTCAAGAGCGTTGCCCTTGGTGCGGCGGACCAGTTTGTTAGACAGCTCAAACCTAAGCGCGTCTGGGTTGCGGGCACCAGTGATGATGCGCCCGTATGGACCCTCGTAGTAGTCCACATACTGGTCGTAAAAAGTCCAGTATGCGAGTCGGCCACCACCGCGTCCGTACTGCTGCGGGGCTATCCATGCGAGCAGCGCCCAAACCTCGTCAGGGCTGTTCAAGATTGGTGTGCCCGTCAGCGCCAGCTTCACTGGTGCCTGCAACTGCCAGAGTCCAAGGGTCTGCTGCGACTTGCGGTTCTTAGCACGGTGTGCCTCGTCGGCAATGATCGCAGTCCACTCAACTTCTTTGATCAGCGGCTCGGCCATGACGACCTTGCCCGCTATGCGCTTGGCGCGGATCTTCTCCCAGTTGATTACAACCCAGCCGCCGGGGTTGTCGGCAAGGAAAGTCTTGAGTTGCGCCCGGCGCTTCTCCGCTGACTTGGCATCGAGGACGATGGCCGCCTCGCCGGACCACTGCACGACCTCTTTGACCCAGTTGCCCTTGACCGAGTTGGGCGCGATGATCAGCCGGGGCTGTGCATTGAGCTTGTCCTTCTCGTCGTGGCGGTGGACGAACTCCCAGACTGCAGAGATCGCCTGCACCGTCTTACCCAGTCCCATGTCATCAGCGAGCATCGAGGATGGGTTGTTCACAAGGAACTCCACTCCGGCCCGCTGGTACCCGTAGAGCTTCTTGGCCCATGGCAGGGCCAGTGGCCCCAGTGCGTCAACGGGCAGGTCGGTGGCAAGCTGCTCGGCCGTGTCAGCCCTAGCCTTGCGAACCCAGCCGATGACCTCGGCGCTGGGCACAGGTCGGATGGTGTGCATAATCCGCTCTGCGGTAGCAGCCTCTGCCGGGAACTCCCATGTCTTGGCATCAGGGTTCCAACGGCGGCCGGGGATCATCTTGACGCGCTTGAGCGCCTCGTTGAAGTCCGGCTTGGGCATGCCGCTCAGAGTGAGCGAGAGTACGTCGCCTTCGCGTGTGAGCTTGGCTGCCATCAGTACTCACCCCGGCTGACGATCAGCCAGAGTGAGATGACTGCCACCGCGAGAATGTACCCATGCCAGTGGCTGGCGATGTGGACGCCTATACCGACCATTTCTCTCCCCGGAAGAAGAGTGACTTGCGGCCGCCATCATTCTTGATCGTGGCAAGCTCGGCGTTGACGCTGCCGTCTTCCCATGTGGTGGCAACTGCGAAACCTTGCGCCCAGTTTGGATCGACGGCGTAACCAAGGCCACCCTCAAGACGACAGAGGCACCCGGTCTCCACGGCAAACTGCTCACGGACGCGGCCCTCATGGTCATGCACGAGGCGCTTGGTGATGCTCTGGCGGTGGGTATGTCCCACTATGAGGTTGAAGTCGATTGACTGGAGGGACTTGGCTGGCGCATTGGCCCCAGTCAACCAGCCGTGCCGGACGACAAGGTCCGAACGGATTGGGAACTGGGCATGTGTGTAGTTGCCATTCGGCTGGATCAGGTTGACCCCGAGCTTGTCAAGGTGCAGCAGTCGACGCAGCGACAGGGCTTCCAGTGGATCTGGGTCGTCCTCGGTCGGAGCCGGGCGAACACCGTAGAGGCGCTCGGCGCGGTTGAGGATTTCGTTGCGGATTCGTTCGTCGTGGTTGCCGATCAGCTTGGTGAAGCTGGCAGTGTCAGCCGCTTCGACATAGTCGCGGATCAGGCGGTACCCGGCGTCAATGCATTCCTGTGTGGAGACATGCCATTCAGGGTTGTCCTTGTGACGACTGATGTCAGGGAAGTCAACGGTGTCACCCGTCAGAACGACCGCTGTGGGCTTGAGATCCTTCAAGACCTGTAGGACAAGGGCGTGGGCTTCCGGGTCTTCGTAGGGTGCCTGCTGGTCCCCCAGAACGACGGTGTCGTTGGACACGCCGGAGTACGCAGGTCGAGCCGAACGGATCACAGGTGGCACATGCACCGCTGGGGTGACGAACTTGGTTGGCTTGCGGCGTTCAAGCCTGAGCTTGAGCTGGTAGCTCGGGTCGCTTGCATCGCCCCACTGGTTGATGACGCAGGAGGGGTTGTCCCAGTCGGCCGGGTCAAGGCCCATCTGCGCCATGAGCTGGTATGGGTCGGTGACCGACTTGGAAGGCTTGGCGACGATGACGGCCTCGTCCTCTGTGACTCGCACATAGGGCCGCTCTGCTTCGGGGTCGCGCCCGGTGCTGGTGGATCGGCCGTTGAGGTGGTACCTGAGTGTGCTTTCCGCGACGCCGACTGCTGCGGCCGCTCGCCTCTGGCTGTATCCCTGACTGATCAGTTGTTGCGCTTCGGCAACAAGTCCTTCGATGGGTTGCATCCCGGTCTGCTCCTCATTAGGTACTGGACATGAGGTCAGCCGCCTACCCTCCGGCTTCTATGACTTGCACATCGGCCGGACCTGTCCCGCCTCTGCCTCGACGACTAACCTCGCTAATAAGAGTGACGCAGCCTACGGACGGAAACTTGCGCAGTTTTTCGATTTGCCCCCGGACAGACAGTGCCCTCCCCCCTCCTATAGAGGGGGTCGGGGGCACGTCGGCTTTTCCCTTATGTTTACTGGGTGCCAAGGGGGGTACCTTCCTACCACTTGCCCTAGTAAAAGTACGCAATTTGCGGGCTTTTGGAGAAAGCGGCCGACTGAAACCACGAGAATCGCCCGTCTTTACTCGATCTTCCCTGTGTTTCAGGGCGAGTAAAAACGGGCGATGGGTGCTACTTCTGCGCGAACTACGCTACTGCGCGTCTGGCTCTTTGATACACACGACCTCGGTTGGAGTGAGCAATCTGGAGGCCAACCGATCAGCCTCCGGGCGCTTCAATCCGTCTCCAACCTGAATGTAAACCGGCCGACCAGTGGCCTTCGACATGATCTGCCAACGACTGCCATCGTCCTTCGGCTTCTTGTCCTTGAACGCTGCCTTCTTACGGGCCTTAGCCATTCTTGATCTCCTCCTCCAGCAGGGTGCGCACAACACTGGGACTCCAGTGCTGCTTGAGGGACTTCCACTTCATGATCGTGCGATGACCAGCAGCAGTGCGGATCACAACCGACTTGTCGGCCGCGTGATGCTGCTCAACCGTCACTGCATTGCACTCGTCCATAGTGCACTGGCGCCCCAGTGCGTTGTAGTAATTGACCAGCTTCCCTGCCTTGCGAGGCTTGGGTTGCCAGACATCACGCGGCTGTGCCGATCTCCACCGCCAGTCGACCAGCCCATGGATCTGGCCTGTTGCGATGTCGCGAGCATAGACACGGCCATCGTTGAGGGTGCAACCGATGTGTTGACTATCGACCATCGGACCATACCTGTACCGTCCTCTGCGCCCACATCTGCAGCGTGTCGAGGTTGTGTAGGGCGGTGTCGAGCTTGGCCTTCTGCCATGACTGCTCCCACCACTGGCCCGGATCATTCTCAATGCTCCAGTCCAGACCTTCGGTCATCACTGCGTTCCTGACCATGGACTCTCCGACCGACGCTGCTACCTGCAGCAGCCGGGCGATCTCCATCAACTGCCGAATTGCCATCTCGGCAGCGGCGGCTGGCTCACCTGTAGTAAGCCTTGGGTCATGCCACTCAACTACCAGAGGCTCCGTCTTTATTGGGGTTTTAGCGGTAGACATTACCCGGTGTAATCTCCTTGTTAGAATGGACAATCTTTTTGGACAGGTGGGGGTCAAGTGACCCCCGATACATCAGAGCTAATACTACGCTCTTTGGGTGAACTTCGCGAGGAAGTACGCGAAGGACTCCGCAACCTCAATTCTGTAGTCACTGGGATAGATACTCGCCTCCGCGAGCTTGAGCTTTGGAGGGCTTCCACCACCTCCGCCAGCTCGGTTGTTAGAGAGACACTTGAATACGATCACCACGAGCGCGGGCTGATCCTTACCAAGAGGCAGGTCAACATCGCGCTCGCCAGTGTCGTGATCTCAGCCGTGGCCTTCACTGGGACTGTGTTGACTCTCATCATCACAGGCACCAGCCAGAACCTCTAGCCGATCTCCCAGCTACCGACCCAGATGGTCATCGGGATCGGTGGACGGTCAGGGTGTTCGATGCGGCCCTTGTACTTGACCTCCTCCTCGTCAAGGCCATCCTGTTCGATGATCTGCTGGAGCGCGTCCTTCAACGCCAACTCCAACTGCGACTCAACCAGACACCCGTCACCATCACGGGCAAAGTCAGCGTCAAGGGTGATCGTGAAATCCCTGACCGTGCTGTCGTTCAGGTTGACTCCGTTCTCGTCGTGGCCGGTGTACCTCATCGTGCCACCTTCACAGAGCCGGACTCAATCCGGCTGAGGTGGAAGTTACGGAACTCCCCACGGGCCAAGTCGAACCCATGGACATACGGCTCGCCGGAACTCTCAGCGATCCTCGTGTGCTCCACCTCGATTGCCCTGCGCTCGTAGCCAGTGGAGTCCTTCTTGCGGTACATGAACACCGCGACCTCATGCGTCTCTGCTGCCTTGTTGAGTCGGCGGAAGTCAGTTGCCTGTGCCTTCTCAATGGTCTCTGCGATTACTTTCTTCATTACGATTCTCCTTCGGTTGGGTTATCCGCCTTCTTGATTTCTGAACTCATCCGGCGAGTGATGTAGCTCAACTGTTGCACTATCTCCTTCGGCCAATGATCCTCTGCAAACCTTGCAATGTTGACCATTGTCTGGAAGTCTTCAATCCTGTCAATCCTCACTTCCTCTCGACTCGGTGTCGACACTCTCTAGCTCCTCTCTTCGTAGTTCGACAATCCGATCCCGCTCTGCGTGTATCTCCTTGATGCCCAGCCACGCGCCATACAAGCAAGCGCACGACAGCACCAACAACTGCACTGCGCTGAAGTGATACCACATCAGGTGGATGTCAGCTAACATCACCGCCTCCTAACAGTCTGTCAATCTCATCCTTGGCCTCGGCCTCCATCACACGGTCGGCAACCTCAGCCTCGTACAGCGTGGTAATGCCAGCTTCGGCGGCTTCAACGATTACGCCCGGTTCTGCAGTGCGCTGATCCAACCAGTGGCCCAGATCACTGACAAGCTTGCTGACCAGATCAACTTGAGCTTGCGGATCAGTCGGCATAACCGACTCAGCCTCAGCGCAATACGCTTCCAACGCTTGCTGCGCTCGCTCAACTCGTATCATCAGGATGTCATACTCCGTTGTCACATTCACTACTCCACCTCCATTGGCTCAAGGAACTCAACCTTGGCATGTTGCGTTAGCACCTTGTTGTCCTCGACCAGCAGTTTCCAGCGATCCTCCGGGTCTTCACCCTGCGCTTCGATCACACCGTTCAGCACATACCCCTTCGGCGCGAGAAACTTGTCAATGATGTACTTCATCCACTCGGCTGAGGAGTAGAACTTCTCAGCCTCATTCCACCCGATCCCAGCACCGTAAGTCTTGACCGGGGTCTTGTGGCCTCTTGCTCCAGTCACCCACGAGTGCTGCGTCACTGGCGCCCAGTTGCACCAGATCCCCGGATAAATCACCGCGTCATCAGGGTCTTCGTGTCTCTCATCAGAAAACGCCACCAGAAACTCAGCGTCCTCACCACTCAGCGGCGGCACAACCTCGATCGTGCCGTCGAACTCTGTCGTGTATCCCATGTGCTACTCCTTATCCGTATACGATTTCACCAAGCATTGTTGCTTGGGTAATGGTGTCTGCATAATCCGCGTCAATGTCACCAGCGTCATTGTTCGCGTTGGCCCAAGCTACTGCCGACACCGTGTGCTTGCCAATCTTTACATCACCATACAAGATCCGTCGGATGCCTTCCTCCACGGCGGCACAATCCAGCCTGAACTGATTGCCAAACTGCTTGCCTGTCTCCTCGTCAAACTGCTGGATGATGGCGTATCCATCGCCCATGTCGCTTGGCTTGTAGGTGTGAGCTACCGCCCAATACCCGATGCCGCCCTCAAGGGCTGTCGTCACAATGCAGTTCAGGAAATACTCCCTGCTGTCTAGATCTACCTCACTCATCAGAACACCTCATCTTTCTTTACCGGCTCATTTAGCACCATCAGAAACCAATCGTCATACGGGCACTCAGCATCCGCCCAGTCGATTGCCTGTTCGGGCTGCTTGAACGGCCCGAACACCTCAGTCCCATCAACAGGGTTACCCCCTAGGATCACATGCAATGCCATCAGTTGACCTCCCACTTGCCACAACGGTTGCCGTTGACATCGTGGATGAAGGCGCAATCGCCGCCACCAGTGACACCGTAAACCGCTTCTGACACTTGCGCCAGCACCTTCGCCAGCGCGTCACCATCCACATCACCCTCGTCAAACAGGAATGCGTCGTTGTCCAACTCCATGGTCAGTGTGAACTTCATGCTTCCTCCTCCTCCTCCTCTGCCTTGCTCTTGTCAAACAACACCGTGCCGCAAGTGATGCACTCTACGGATGCGTTGACCGCGTACTTGTCCCCGTAAACCACACACTCCAACTCGTGGCCGACATGGGCCTTCAGTTCCTCAAACTTCATGACTCCTCCTTCTCGATCTCGTCCGAGATGTCTCGGATCTTGATTACATCCCGTGTCACTGACTCCCAGACTCCTCTGCCGCTTACTAGGCAGCAGCCCTCGTCCATCATTGACACTGCCGCGTCAAAGTCACCTTCTCCGAGCGCAACCTCTGCGCTCTCGGCCAATGCCTTGAACGCTGAAAGCTTGTTCAGCGTCTCGTCGAAGAACAACTCTTGCTCTTCTGTTGGCTGCCCGTTCACTGCTCACTCCTCTCCTCGTGGTAGGCCAGACGCTCGTGCGCCTTGCCCTCGACCTCTGCACTACGCCAATACCAGACCGTGGACAATGCCACGCCCTCGCAAGTCCAGTCGCCCAGTTTCTCCATCAGCTCCTGCTGATCGTCATGGGCGGTCAACTGCCCAAGCTCTCGCATGAACTTCTGGAAGTCACCCTCCCAGCCCACGACAGCTACTGTGTGACCGTCGTTGGGCCAGCGGGGAAAATCCCTGATGCCCATGTCAGCCGAATAGGCTGCCTCTGCGATGATGTCAATCTCATCTTCCGTCAATGCTGCGCTCACAGCTCCTCCTCCCACGAGTCAACTTCGATGAACGGATCAAGGTGCAACTCCTGCACCACATCCGCGACCACCTTTGTCACCCCGTTCGGTAGTTCCACCGTGGCACCCCACTCGCCGTTGTTCGCAAGCTCTATCGCCTTACGAACTGGCTTGTGGAAGTCACCATGAATCGGTGGGTAGTGGTTACCTGTCAAGTGCCAGTGCAGCGCCACCTCAAAGCTGGCCTGCGCTGCCATGTCTTCCGCTCCCATTCTGCCCATTACACACTCCTTCCTTTTGCTGAGTCCAGAATCTGCCGCACTTCAACCGCTCGCTCCAGATTGACGATTCCACGGCGCACCGCAAACTCGTCATCGTTCTGAGCTTCGCGCTCAACCTGCTTCTTCATCCGGCCAACTTCGCCAGCTACCCAGCCCACAACTTTCACCCACTCATTGAAGGTCAGGGTTATGTCAGCGAATGGATCATGCGAACTCATGAAGTCACCTTCCTTTTGATTCCGTAGACAGCATGCTGCCTCAACTGCTCAATCAACTTCTTGTGGAACGCTGCTTTTGTCAGGTTGCTAGCGTTCGTACCTAGCCCAACCCGCCGATGCACATCCTCGTAGGTTAGGTAGTACCGCTCGCGCTCTGGGCCAAGCCTAAGCATTGTCCCAGACACCGACTCCCACATGTCAACGCGGGAAAAGAACTCACCCTCGTTGTCCTCGGTGATCTTGTTCATCCCAATGCCCATCGTCAGGAACACAAGGGCTTCAGTCTTCAACCCCTCCTGATGTACCTCCCTTGGGATGGTGCGATCGTCGAGATCCGTAATCGTGATCTGCTCATAATCACGGACATCGCTAATACTCCAGTTCAGAGACATAGCGTCCCCTCTCTTCAGTTGTTATCATCCCATGCTGTATGGCACAGGCGGAGGGAGAGTCAGCGGGGGCGCTGCTCTCCTACCGTCTGGGTCAACCTGCAAGATTCCACGGCCCAAACTTCTTAAGCGGCTGCATCTTCAGCCGTGGCAGGAACTCAGGCCACGGATCAAGGTCTGTAACCTTCACCTCAACATCAGGGTCACCGCTTATCTCGGCGGTCCACTCCTCGTCACCGCTGCCGTACTCGGTACCTTCCAGCTCCAGCCAATAGCTGCCGCCGTCAGTACCCGCAACCTCGGTTGAGATTGTGAACTCACGCCAATCATCATCTTGGATCTCAGTCATACAGCCTCTCTCGTGTGATTCGCTCGGGAAGGTACTGAATCCGATCTATCGCTTGACCCTTTAGGTTGGCGACAAACAGCGTGATCTGACATTCGTTGGCGATCTTGAAGGCTACCTCAACCGCTTCTTCGCGAGTTGAGTATTCACCTCCGTAACGATTGCCCAGAAAGCCCTCGATTGTGTACATCACTACCTCCTAGTAGTTGTCCTGCACATAGGCAAGGTTCGTCTCAAAGGTCATCTCAAAGTACCCAAGAGCGGCAAGGATGGCGTTCTCATCTTCGATGATCAGCCCCTTCCCGTCCAAGTAATCCAACAAGCGCCCAACGCTCACTACCGCGCCGTTCTCCTCTGGCATCTCTACCTCCTAGTGGTAGCTGTAGCTGACAAGCTGTACATCAGTATCCCAACATGCTCGGCAGCTTCCGCACTCACCGTCCTGCTGTGGTGCTGGGCATCCGTGCGCATCCGCTGGGGCAGGAAGGTGGCGGCTGACCATTGAGTAGATCATGCCGTCCTCGATGCCCTTCTTCGGCGGTGCCATGTCCATCATCGGCATCGACTTACGGATGTTGAGGTTCTCAGGTGGGTCGCCCCACTTGAGAACATACTCACGAACTGTTCGACGCTCCCGCGTCGGCAGCCAGAAGTCCACCTGTGGCAGCCGTGAAGCTACCTCGCAGATCTTCTCAAGGTGATCGCCATCCTGAATCTCTCCAGAATCGTGCCACCTGAAGAACCAGACATCGTTCTTCTCACACCATGCCCCGATCAGGAACACCATCGCATCGACCCAACGGTCGTGGCGAATAGCCTCCAGACATCGGAACATTTTGAGCTGGTTGTTCTTCCAGACATAACGGTGCTTCATCGCATAGCAGTCGTAGCACACGCTGCCCTCGATCAGGTGAAGCTTGCCACCAATGTTGCACTCCGATGCTGGCAGTGCATAACTAGGGCAAGGCATCTTACCTGTTGAGGTCAGCGCATCGTTGTAGTGTCTGCCGTTAGGCTTGGCACCACCGCCTGCAATGCGATTGGCCTCGTGTATGTCGGTGATAGGGTAGTCGAGAACGCTCACCCTAACTCCTTTCTTTTACCCATTACGGGATGGCGTAGCGGCGATGTGACTCCCCGCTACGCTGAAGTTCTCGGCCTCAGTCAGCCGGGGGAGCTACCCCCGACCGACTGTCTAGCCAGATTCCCTAAGCTCTTCTTACTATCTCCCTGTTGAAGTTGCTTCGGGCGGCGCTAATGTCTATACGCTTGGAAGACCCATAGCTGATCTCTCCATCGGGTTCCGCTGATTCACCGCGCTCCAAACTCGTTAGATGCTCACTGATTCGCCGTGATGCTCAACCTCGCTAGATGCTCGCTGATTCGCCGCGTTGCTCAACCTCGCTAGTCTTTTTAGATGGGTTCCACATCCGTGAGTAAAGGCCACGACCTTGATGTTTTAGATCCCTCAGATCCGGGGTTTAAGTCCACGAAACTAGTAAGCATTACCATGGCTACTCACTCCGTAACCCTGCGGCAACAGGGCTACGGGCTGAGTAGTCAGCGACTGCGGGCGTAGCGGATCAGGTAAAACCCTGCCGCTACCGCTGCACACACCGTAGCGAGAATCGCCACGCTATGCCAGAACCGCGTGAAGTATAAGCCGTCGCCATCGGGAGCATACGCCCCCAACCGCGTGAGGATACGCGCCTGTTGAAAGGCTGCGTACCCTACTGCGATGGCGATGACTGACCTTGACAAGTCACTCATACAAACCTCCGTTCAGATGATTCCAGCCGTTCTACCGGCTGACAGATACCCGTGAGGGCACACTCCATCAGGCTCAACCTCACACCCTTCCGGGCAATCAGTCTCCCCCATCTGCTCTTCCCAATCGCCGAAACTTCCGGCTCCTGTAGCAGCTTCCCCCATTGTCAGCCGCCTAGCGGCTTGTGGGCTTGGTTTACTCATCTACTACCTCCGTGATCGTGCGGGCTAAAGCACCCGCTTCATTGGAAGCTTGTTAGCATCCGGCTGTGCGATAGGCACAATACGCATTTCCATGTGCTTTATCGCGGCAGCCTGCGACGGGGCATACAATACCCCGCCACCCCGGACGCTATGGCCCTCCAGCATTTCGTAGCAGTAAGCATCCGTGCCATCTAGATACCTATCTAGCTTGACTAGGTTCTTCTTGCTACGGGACTGCCAGATAGCAATAGTTAGTTGCATAACGCCCCCATAGTTGTAACAGTAAGCTGGGTTGCCTACTCCCGACCGCTACCGTGGAACAGGCAGCGGAGGGGGCTAGGCAAGGCTAGCGTTGTTGCCCCTACAGCAAATCAGTTGTCTGCCACGCTGCAATAACCTTCACGCGGCAAGACGGCAAGACGGCGATAGCAGTTGTAGCTATTATCGCTAAGGCTTCATCCACAGGCCCAATAATCGGGGCAAACGCGCCCGGAGCTATCAGAACCCTGCCGGGCAGCGGAAGGCTGTCAGGGCTACCTGCCCAAACTGCCCGCGCTAGCTTCAGCGGATGCCGCCATGATTGGCCTTCAGCGGCTGTCAGGATCGCGGCTGCCCGGATAAGCCTCCGAAGGGTACGCTTGCCCGTAATCTTGTCGTAGGCATGTATGCCGCCGACAAGTAAGCAAGCCACCACTTCGGCTTCTATCAGGGGAGCCGCCACCTCAGCCGCGTGAGCTATCTCGCGGATCATTAGCACTCCTATGTAGTGACGGCTATAGGCTGCACTAGGGTTACCGTCAGCGCCCTAAGTGCCTGCCCCGGTAGTAGTCCGGGGCTGCCGGGTGGTAATCGGCGTATCGTCGCAATACGGCAGGCTAACGCTGCCCGATACGCCTATGTTGGATTAGTTAGCGGGTACTGCAAGCCATCCGGGGGCTGTGACACCCCCGGACAGGGGTTAGGCGTAGTGGAGCTTCGCTACTGCCTGATACCGCGCCTCAAGAAGCCTGAGCTTCCGTACAGCGTCGGCACGCTGAATAGGGGTGGTCGCGTGCCTGTAGGCAGCGTTAGCCCGCATCCGTTCCTGCACTAGGGTAGCGGTCTGCGACCTATACCAAGCGCGGGTAGCGTGAGTGTTCATAGGGTTCCTCCCGTAGGTGGGGTTATGTAGGGGTACTACTGCCCTAATGGGCAATCCACCGGGGGGCTATGACACCCCCCGGCAGGGGTTCAGGCGTCAAGCTTGCGGTTCAGTTCCGTAAGCGCCTGAAGTTGTCGCTGCTTCCGTTCTACTGCTTCCGCGAGTCTAGTCTCACGGGCGAGTCTGTCGGCATCCCGTACGGCTCTGACTTCAGCGCGTACCCGCTCTAGGGTATCTGCCTGCGCCTGAACCATCGGGTCTATCCAGCTGCTTCTGACCTGCCGCATCCGCCCCCGTGGGGGCTGTCCGTCACGGTATCCCGATAGTGCGTAATCGTCAAGTGACGGATTAGCAGTACCCGGAAGCCGGTCGGAGCTTCGCGGCTGAGGCCCAAAGTTTAGGGGCTTCATTATGTTCACTTTCTGTCAAGCGCCTAAGCGCCGTTATCTATACTGCCCTTTGGACTCTATCAAGTCCTCCGGACGGATGCGTTCACCTGCAATGCATCCTGCACTACTTGCTGCTTGCTGCTTGCTGCTTGCTTATCTTGTGGCACCTTGCTCACGAATGGAGGCTATTAGGTGCGTTCACTTGACTTGCCCTTCGGACTCTATCAAGTCCTCCGGACGGATGCGTTCA
>Ga0114958_10000879_pt1 | contig 24864 bp, 22 predicted proteins | sample C_130208_EF_Meta_FD_89577 | JGI IMG/M metagenome (GOLD analysis project Ga0114958, IMG submission 89577) | Freshwater microbial communities from Lake Croche, Canada to study carbon cycling - C_130208_EF_MetaG | ecosystem: Environmental > Aquatic > Freshwater > Lake | place: Lake Croche, Canada... | reverse complement strand
CTATGTACAATACTTGGAAACAGATGGTTCAATTCTCAGATGAGCACGATTGTGCAATTGAAGATATTCAGGTAAAGTTAAATCAAGTTATTTCTGCAAAGACCGCCAAACTCCCTGCCGCCCAGGCAAAGAAAATAGAATCTATAAGTATTCCTAAGCAACTTTGTATTTACAAGGATTAAAGAGCATGGTATGGCTAAGCAAGTCTCTCCTCACCATCATGCAAAAGCCTGACTAAATTCAGTTGTTCATTTCGCCCAAGACGAATTGCACGACCGATAATCTGTCTCTCCTCCTCTGTCTTCATAAGATGCATTAGGACCACATGGGTCGCTGACTTCAGGTCCATTCCAACACCCGCCTGCATACTATTCATCAAGAGAACCTGTATCTCCCCCTTTTCAAACTGTTTTAGTGTGCTAGAAACATGGTCCTTGTTCCCTTTTACTGTCGCAACCTTGATGCCTCTTTCCAGAAGCTGTCCCTCAATCTCTAAAAATGGATTATCATACCGATTAAATACGAGGAACTTTCCATTACGATTTTCACTAATGAGTTTCAGGAGTGCCTCCTTCTTCTTCGGCTTCTTTGGCTCAAGAGGCATGGGTATCTTTTCGCCTTCGGCTTTATCAGGGCTATCCGTTTCCAGCTGTCTCAAGCGTCTATAATCTAAGGCCGCTCTACACAGAGGACATGCTGGATTTCTCTGAATACAATTGATAATACACGCGCCGCAAAAGAGGCGCTCGCAGCACAAAACGAATGTAGGAACCTTCGGCTCCTCAAAACAAATTGCACAAATTTCATCTTTCACATGTAAAATACGCTGTTTCAGTGACGCAATCTGCTCCTTAATTGAACAAATCTTGGTCTTCAGTGATGAAATTGCCTGCTCCTTAGCCTGAGGAGTGGCATAGTCAATAGACTCCTTAAATACAAGAGTCTTCTCAAGTCGGTCAAGCTCTTTCTCACGAGTTTCACAAAGGGCCGAAATTAAGGAAGACTGGGATGTATTGTTTACACCGAGTTTCTCTAGAGCAGTCTGGATATCTCCTGCATGCAAGAGCTCCTGGATTTCTGAATTCACATATTGCGCAATAATGCGATGAGAAATAGGCGTCTCACAAATAATACGCTGCTCGCAAATTGGTGGCGATCTCCAGCTTTGCTCCATAAATGCATTATTCGTCCGCAAGACAAGGTGGCCACGTGAAGGATGTTTTGATAAGAATTCCGAGAAGAAATTTGCACTCTTAATATCGTAGCGTGAATAAAAATTAGAGCCATTTGTAACTTGATCCTGATGTAGAAGCTCTACTAAATCAGGATGCAAGCCTCCACTAGCTCTCTGTGCCAAATATGTATTGGACATATACATGTATAGACCCTGAAACAAAATATTCGGCCACGTGGCAGTTACAAGCCAATAGAAATTCGCTCGCGGCATGGGAACAGTAGAAGTAAAATGAATACTATCTACTTCATCAAAAATAACGGCGGACCATTGAATCAAATGTCTATTATCGCTTGCCATAAATGTCTTTATAATTGTATTAGACATGAGAGTTATATCACGAGTCTTAATAAGTTCATTAAAATCGGTTTTCTCAAGAGCCTTAGTAGTCTTCACTTCAAAGAAAGAGAGAGTCGTCTGCTGCTGAATTGCAAATTTCCATTGATGAAAGAGAGTATGGGGGACTATAATGAGAACATTTCCTGAGCACTCAAGAGTGTGAACAGGTCGCTGACTCCAGAAGGTTGTCTGAGAGCGATTATGAATTCTATTGAATACAGAAGTAACTGGATTATGTTTTCTATGGGCAATAAATCCGAGAGTCGTGAGAGTCTTACCTGAGCCCACCTTATCACCGAGAATTGCAGTCTGACTATAATGTGTTTCATTATTCACTTCGAATCCGTGAATACAAGTCTTCTCCTTCTCAGACATTGCATGAATCATGGCAAGCTGATGGGGCCTCAGAGGAATCTTAATTTCTTGAGGTTGAACTGCATATCCAGATGTATCTGTTACAGAATGTAATAAGGGTTGTTCATATACTTCTAGTATTCTATTTAATGAGTCGTCTCGTGCTGACATTGGAATGATCTAATTAGAACGAGAGGAGATTTGTTTAGACTGCGCTTTTTAGAAAAAACGCACCAAAAATATTATTTACTTTATGGCAATTATAAGCCATAGAAGAATGCATGTAATTCAGGGTCATCGATAAAATCCTTCATTAATAATGCAGTCTTTTTTAGTAAGGGATTATCTGTCTTTCTCAGCTCAGTCTTATCAAATGTATTATCACTGTGACTCATGACTAACATGACCTTTCTAGGATTTAGCTGCACCAGAGGATTCTTGTAGCCCTCTAGAAATGACTTTTCCTCAGCAAATGCAACAGTCTCATCATATTTGTGCTTGGATGCATACTCCTTTGTCCAAGCCATTGTCCCATTTGTTGCATGGCCTTCAAAATATGGCCCAGCCTTCCAGATTTCCTTCGTATCAGTGAAAAACATATAGACTTCACTTGAGCCAGCTAGATGTGCTGGACCAGATAAAGCTTTAACAGCCTCAGAAACACGCTCAGGGAAATAGAAATCGTCATCATCCATTGCCACTATGATTTCCCCTGTGGCCTCCTCATTCAAGCGATTGCGCTTCTCACCCAGAGTCATTTTGTCCTCAGACCAGATGAAATTTAGAGTTGGTAAGTTTTCTCTTTCAGCCTCAAATAAATCCTTAACTTCCTCCTGTCCATCATCATAGACAATCCATTCCATACGGTCTCTAGGATATGTTTGGCTTTGAACCATTTTAATTAATGCAGGAATGAAACGTCGTCGGTTATACGTCGGCGTTACAATACTTACTATGGGCAATGTGGTCATATCTACAATTATAATATCACTCAGTCTTTATCTGGCTTTTCGTAAAAGCAGCCCGATAAAGTTCTTCAACCTGACTTTTTGTCCCAACTAAATCACTTCCAGGGATGATGGAAAAAGGTCCATAAAAGATACTTTCTATGAATCCATCTGCCTGATACGTAGTCAGTGGTAAAAATCCATAATACGGAATATCCATTTTATAATAAAACTTTTTCAAGAGAGTCTTAGGAATATAAATCCAGAAGAGTAAGCATCCATATATAAAACTCAAAATTCTAAATGGAATATTATATCCAAAAGCTTCATTGGCCGCCAAGTGTCCACCATACAGCATTAGTGCGAAGAATAGTAAGGATAAAAATGTGTTAAGAATTCCAGATGCAATACTACCAGTTGCCCTTGATGGACTGAATCGGCTTCTCTTGGTCAAATCAGCAGCTTCCTTATCGGCTACCGCTTTTGCATCTGCATCCTTCTTTGCCTGAGCTGCAGCATCTGCTTCACGCTTCTTTATATCGGCTTCCTGCTTTGCTTGCTTTGCTTGTTGCTCAGCATACGCATCAGCATTAGGATCGGAAACCGCTTGAGAAATACTGTATTGAATCTTATTACTAACTTGTGTAAGCAAGCTCATCTATTTTACAAAGTAACTAAAATATTATGCGCCACTACGTGGCATACTTCATTCCTCCCATACCACCTTCTACCACGAAAAAGTTAATACTCTCCACATATACTGAATAATTGAAGTTAAAGAGAGTGCCTTGTGCTAGAGGCCAAGGGTCAATATCAAGCTGGAAATTCTTCACACGACTGGTATTCAATGTCCCACTGGGTTTCATCCAGTTTGACGTATCTAGGGCAAAACTGTAAATAGCAAGGCCAGGAGGAAATACGCCCGTAGCATACTTCCATGAACTTAATTCATTGAAATACTGGAGTGCCTTGATTTCCTGAATCTCATTGCCATCACAGAGAATTCTTAGTTGTCGTATGATATCACGCTGCATGGCTGGGCTCATAATTCCAGAATACCCTCCTGCTGGTATAGAGGATGCTCCAGGAATAAAGGGGGCCTGAGGATATTGCCACCAGTTTGTGAAATTTGTCCAGACATTTAACTTGCTCAGATAATCACTTCTTCTAGGTATTATAATGATGCGAGGAACTGGATTATGTGTGTATAAATCAAAGAGTTGTCTGCTTGAAATATTCTCATAAGAATAATGTGTGACCTGTCTCACAATATAGTTAAGTGGCTTTGTGGCAAATGTGCGACGTTCATCATCGGTCACGTAAATATAGGTGGCTTGTAGCCTTGGATTGAGTGGCCATGTATTTAGAGTTGGAACAGCATAACCAAAATCAGTTAAATAGTCTTTTATATAGACTCCAGCTTCCGTATTAGATGTATATGACACATTACCTGCTTGTAACTGTGCTGCAGATGCATTTACCTTTACTTCTGGTCTAACTCTGTAGCCCGCTGGGTCCAAGATTGTATATAGTTGATTGATAGGCCTTAGAGTTAGCTGAACTTCACACTCGTGATATTGTAATGCAACAAGGGGTAATGATAGACCGGGGCTTTGTGAGAACCAGAATGAAAGAGGTAGAGTAATATCACGTCCAGGTATTGACGGAAAGTTGGTTTGAGCCTGGATTGTTGGGTCCGTATTTCGGTAGACATTAGGATAGAATCCTGCAGTGCGAACATTCCCAATTGCGCCGGAGTATTGGCCGTTTGCAGGATCGTATAATTCAGGCACATCTCCAATTAATTGTTGCCACTTGTTATATTGGGTTTCATCTTGGTCAGTGAACGCCGTTGAAATGATATAGTCGCTATCAAATTCTTGCACCTGGGTTCCTCCAACGAGGAATGTTGCACTCTGAATTATTTGTGCACCAATATATCTGACCCACTGGAACTGAAACTGGGAGCGGCCTTGGAGTGGGCCGCCGAGAGTTGGGTCAAAGTATTTACTGTAAATATCAGGAAGTGTAAATGTGAAATAGAGGTCCGATAGGAGATCGCCGACTCTCTGAATCTTGGCACGAAGCTGAATTGGTTCGTTGAAAAATAATTCTTGGGGGCCTTCGAGTGGGAGAGTAACAGATTCAAATGCAAAGTGGCTGTATTTTTTCAGAATTGTATAGAAATATGTGAAATCTGGATTCCCGCTGAGAATTACATTTTGTGATCCGTATGCAACTAAAATATATAATCCGCCACCTGCCATGACAAGTCTCCTTGATATTAGGAAACAAGATATAGGGGCTATGGTTACGCCTATGGCTGTGCCTGTGGCTACACCTATGGCTACACCTGTGGCTGTGCCTGTGGCTGTGCCTGTGGCTGTGCCTGTGGCTGTGCCTGTGGCTGTGCCTGTGGCTACACCTGTGGCTGTGCCTATGGCTACACCTGTGGCTACACCTATGGCTACACCTGTGGCTACACCTGTGGCTACGCCTATGGCTACGCCTATAACGCCAGTCTATAGAAATCCACTAATAAATCATTTATTATGATTTGTTACTGAGTTTTTTAAGCAGCAGGGGTTTATCTCAGTATAGCACTTAAGGGCCTTCCTTATTCGCCCACCATGTGTCAGATAGATACTGTGTCATAGACAAATCCGTGCTATCCATCTGAGTAGAAGGACCAGAGCTCATCATACTCTGAATTTCCGTATATGTTAGAGCATAACCAAAATACGTTACCTTACTAATCATACCCTTGATTGGGCCATCAAATGCAAGAGATGACACTTGATACCTAGAATCCTGGAACATAGGGTCCTTCTCAAGAGAAGTCGTAATGGCCTTCGTTAAAGTCAACTTGCGGTTGCTGAAGGCATATACGTTACCATAATTCTGGTATGGGGGTGTATTGTTGCTGAGTGCCATCTTTGTCTTCAAGTTTCCATTGATATAGGCATATAGCGTATTTCCCTTGCATGTTACCGTTAGATGGAACCACTTATCCACAGGGACATTCTCGATATCTGAGTAATTATTCCATGTGTCATAGCAGTTCATGAAAATACGCAGCTTATTCACATCACCCCAGCAGAAAATACCTGGGCCCATTAATGGGTATACCTGGCTATATCCCTTGTGTAGGATGTGATACAGTTTCGCATTACCCGTTGAAAACGTCTCACTCTTTATAAATATAAAGAGCGAATATGTGAATTCCACGCCGGAACGCTGATTATCTGAAAAATATATCGTCTTAGCATTAGGATTGTGTGGATTTTGTATCGCAGTTAACATTTTAGAACCGGATACATATGTCTTAGGGAAGAGCTCCACGCGGTCCTTAAACATGCGGTAAAACGATGTATAAAGGAATTCACCACCAGCCAAAGTTAGATACACAATAATAACAAGTGCAATACCAGTCAGTATAGGCTGTAATGTTGTTACGGCCGTGGTTAGAGCCGTGGTTGTTATATCTGCAACATCTGCCATACTATCTATTTGTGTATTAAAAATGATATACATATCGTTTTTAATAAAACATTGATTTAGTTTACTTGTCGCAAGAGCTCTTGAATATGGAGAAATCACTCAAAGAAAAGCCTGACGTAAATGGGCCATCCTGATAATGTGTGTATACTGCATCCGGAGAATATGCCTGATTAGCAGCACGTGTCTTTCCGATTATTCCACCGAATCCATCGGGGCCACCAAGTGTTAGAGTCGGAGTGTCGCCATCCGCCTTGAAGAGACCGTCGAGAACGCAGCTGCGTGAAAGCTTGCCGTCAATGTATACATCCACCGTCTTACCCATCATTACCACCGTGATATTGACCCATCTCTGTAAATCAACGGATTCAATGTCGCACTTCTGTAATTCGGAGTCAGTATATCCACGCTTGGCTGACACTATATTAGGGTATACAGGGCTTCCACCTGATGTCGCTAGAAGGCCATCAGCCGCATTAACTGTCTCATAGCTCGTGCGAATACCAAGCTTGTTTGTAAACTGGCCTAGATACATAACGAGTGTCATGTAATTGCCGCCTCCACCAGATAATACAAGAAATGGCTTATTGAGACCCTTGTTGACTGTCCAGTTCGTCACGTAAATCCACGTGCTAATGGAATACTCGCCACCAGGATATATCTGGGGAACCTGGGTTCCTCTGTATACAGTTGTATTTGTGCTCTTAGCAGGCATTCCACCACTTGGCGATGAATAGATAATCATATCTTGCACATCACTGCTTCCATTTAGCCACCGCCATAAATAATAGAGACCCGTAAGTATTAGAAGTATAACTAAAATATAAATTACCATTCTTCCAGGGTCCATGGTGATTCTATTGTTAATAAATAGTTTATGCGTAAGGGCTATCCCACTGCTCTAGGGGTCCTGCTTTCTTAGGAGTATTGCAATTTCCACCCGGACACCATTGGGCAGTTGGCAATGATGGCATTATAAAACTAAACATGGATGATAGCTTAATAGGCATATACGGTTTACCAGACGTATCAACGGAACCTCTTACTAAATCACGCACCTCATTCGTCTCAAGCGCGGCAGGGGAAATGCTCATTAATGATATGACTCCTCCCATGCGCACATCACCCACTTGCATAGGCTGTGTCTCATCAAAATCAGGCATTGCCGTACACGTATGAGAAACTGCGAGTGTTCCGTTCAAATATATATTGAACTTACGTCCCTTCTTGACAATTACGACAGCAGTCCATCGTTGCAAGGGGAAATTATTGATTTCCACTATTTCTGGTTTAGCCTCGCCTCTCACATATACTTCAAGAACTGCGGGCGCCATTGTTAAGCCACGTCCAGCGTCGGGTGCAACTAAAATCTTGAATGTCTGCTTGGACCCAATCTTAACCACACTGGCATATTCATTACCTGAAACACCCGTTCTGTCATGTATCTTTGGATTGATGTAAAATACAAGGGTTGATCCAGCATTCCCAGACCATGTATTCTTCAGCTCCTCACTAGTAATTACTTGAGCAACACTTGATAGTGAATATTCATCTTGACCAATAGACTTGAATGGCTTTGTTAAAAGATAATTTGCAAGTAGAACATATATCAGATATGAAATAAATAGTATTACAAATGCTGCAATTACTATTTGATAAATATCCATCTAACCATATATTATATATTTCAAATGCATCAAGTATTTTGAACACTTGATGTAATTTAATTTAGCAACAATTTAGAAGACCATCTTGAAGCTGGATTTTGAACTGAGGTCTGACATACGAGCCTTCATCTCAGCAGGCGACGCAACATATCCGAATGCACGTATATTGAGAACATCGATACCCTTAGATAAAACCACTTCATTCGCCTTGATATTCGCAGGAGCAAAAATCTTATCTCCCGTTGTTGGATTAATTGGCGTAGAGTCAAGCTGGCGTGTCTTCACGAGCATACCATTCAAGTATCCCTCCATTACATAACTAGACATTGTTAGGCCAAGGCGGAAAGGAGTAAATACAGGAACATTATCAATCGTCACACTCTGCTGATAGCCATTGGAATCAAAGCATGTAATATACACTGTATTCTTTGCATTATCAAGGCTTATCTGCAAGGAGGGATTTTCAACAGTCTGTGACATGACAAAGAATACGCGCTGTGACTTTCCTGCTGGTAGGGTCTGTGAATACTGGTCATTTATTAGAATATCCATTGTTATACTATATGATGATTGGCCTTCAATGACAGTTACTGAAAGAGGTGTGGGAGGCTGAGGATAGCCTGGAGGGACTACCGATTTACTGGGTGTTCCAATTACAATGTCACGCACACCTATAGCAGATGACCAGAAGCTCTGAGTCAAATCTGTGCCGGGTATTGCTATATATCCTGGAGCTCCTGGACTTCTCTGAAAAATAGGTGTTACCCATTGATCAACTACAAGAAGAATTATTCCAATCATCAAAAGGCCTGCGATAAAATACATTGCGATACGTGTAAATCCAGAGCCCTGAACAGGAATTCCAATAGCATTTCTTACCTGGGGAGGATTCTGTGATACATTTGTGACCCCTGGTAATTTAATATTCTTTCCAAGGCTCTTTATAGAATTGTAAATATTTGCAATTCTGCCGGCCCGAGCTTCCTCCATATCTACATATTAGTCAAGTTTCTGTTTTCTAGTTGTTGTCTTTTTATTCAGAGTTCCTGTTCTTGGATTGTATCCAATGCGCTTGTAATAGGGGAGCGATTCCTTCGCCTTGCAGTCAACTAGCTTCTCTCTCAAATAGCAAACAAAGGAAATGCGGCTATAAAGTTTCTCAATTCCCTGTGTTCCAGTTTCCTTGTCATTCACATAGACCTCTGGAATTGATGAATTGAATTTCTTATCATCTGCGCGCTCCTTCATTTCCGTATTGCAGTGCCATTCATGAACATCCATGGCTAAGAAATCACCAGTTCTCAGATTTACTCCAATCTTATAACGCGGAAAGATTGTGAATCCTCCTTCGTATTTCCCTCGCTCAATTACTGAAAGGTTACCAAATCCCTCTCTCAAGTCTCCAGCATCCATATGGAGCCCTGTGCGGAAATTGCGATTGATTGTTACAGAAGAAAAGGCCGTATCATTGATTTGAAATGCCGGATTGGATTCGGCACGCTTATGCTGAATCTTATATCTATCAGGAACTAGTTTCTTGAATAATTCATCAATGACTTCAATATAGGGAATACCCGCCTTATATTCATTGAAGTATCTCTGTGTATAGGAAGTCAGACGACAAGGGAGGCCCATAAAGGGAGTTTTCTCAAAGTAACCGAGAACGCTGCTAAATACATTGTTGTTCACACGCATCTTGGAAAGCTTGCCATCCTGCATATATTGCGCTGACCATCCCTTGATAGATTTCTTATTGAGTTTTCTGCGAGTCCAGTATTTTGATTTGGCATCAATTGGTCCAGCAGCAGCGCCGCGATTTCTAGATGCACCGGCAGCATTGTAAAAACTTTTCCAGGCGAGCTTCACTAAATCATGGGGAATCACATTTTTTCTGAGTCTCGCCAGGAGTCGCTTACCTTCAGGGGCATCCGGGTCTTTTACATATAAATCTACATCGTCATCATATATCGTATCTGCGTCTTTTTCACTAAAGTATGTGCCTTCTCGTGCCTTTATTTCATCATTTGTCATTTTTGGCTCCAAGATAACTTGTTTTACACCATTAATCTTTGGCTCTCTAGCCGGCTCTTTTGGTAGCTGTAAGCCATTAAAAAGATCCTCGTCGGATATGGCCATCTATCCTATGTTTTTATTTTTTATAATAAGTAGATGTCAAAGAAGACTGTTAGAATTCACCCCATGAGCATGGAGAGAACTCAGCATGTTGCCAATACACTTCTTGAAGAGGAGAAGATGAATGCTCCAGTATTCACGAAAGTGCGTAGTAACAGAAATCAGAGTAGGGCAATTCTCGGATCACTCCCATCCTATTCTCAGAGAAGGGCTGAGAGAAAATCAGGAGAGCCTACGACTCCTAAGGCCGCAAATGAATATGAATCTTTAAAGGTATTAGACCCTCAGGGCTCACATAACAGAGCGAGAAAGAATCATATCAAGCTGCTAATGAATGAGGGTAAGACTGCGCAAGAGGGATTAAATGCCAATAACTTGAACTACCAAATGGCTCTTAAACACATGAATAAGGAGGGTGAGCTGTGGCCAAATGGAATGACGACATTTGAAGATGAGGAAGATTTATACAAGTGGGAGGCTGCAAGACGTGGAATGAATGTGCATGAAATCACGCGCAGCCCTGAGTTACTAGAATTCATACGTGCTGAAAAGAAACAGAATGGTAGTGGATCAAGGGCTAAGGCTACACGTAAGGCCAAGAGCAAGGCCAAGGCCAAGAGCAAGGCCAAGGCCAAGAGCAAGGCCAAGGCCAAGGCTAAGGCTACGCGTAAGCGCAAATAATTCAATAGGTTATTCACATACCTTATTGAAGTATAATGGCTATAGGGAGATATATTAAGTATGCTTAGGCAAATTAAACCAAACAATTCCACCTATTATAGCTGAGGCTGCAATACCAACTCCTAGTCCCTTCAGCATCGCCTGATTGTCCGCCTCCATAAAATCATCTGCTCTGATTACTGGACTCTTTCCGCGAGCACCCAGTCTCGTATAAAACTGAATAACCTCCGTCTCCGTATATTTACGCTTTCCCAACATCGCATTAACCTCATTGTGTAAATCAACAGTCCAGCGAAATAATTCTGCTCTCGAATCAATAGACGCCGAAATAGGTAACTTGGCCATATGCGACGTATAATGAGTTCTGCAAATTGGGCACGGGATAATTGACTGCAGCGACTCAAAAAACTCCTTTATAGCCTTCTTATCTGAATAAGTAGGCTCCTGAGGATATCCTAGTGCCGCAATGTGAATTGTGTGCCAGAAAAATGGTCCCCAGACTTCTGGAGGAACATGCATCCTTATCTACTATATAGTGAGAGCATATCATAGGCACCTAAGCCGCATTAACCAGTATATATGCAGGGGTTTTCGTAACCATGACATCATTCTATCAAAATAAAACTGAGCATGTATGCTCAAATTGTGGCGAATCCGGACACACATTTAGATACTGTGCAGAGCCAGTTTCCAGTTATGGTGTTCTTGTATTTAGATGGGTAAGCCGTAACGCAAGCTGGCCGCAATCGGCTGAATTATGCAAGGATACTACTAATGCTACTGGAACATCAAGCCTTATTCCACAGATTCTCATGATTCAGAGAAAAGATTCATTAGGATTTATGGATATCATGCGAGGTAAATACAAGGTAAATGAGCCAGAATACATACGGAAACAGCTTAGGGGTATGACGGCCGACGAGCGTAAAAAGTTAGAGACAATGGAATTTGAGGATATCTGGCATCAGCTGTGGGGCTCTGATACTGAATCTTCACAACGATATGCTCATGACCGTATAATATCTAAGCAGAAGCTTGCTGAGCTTCGTGCAGGCATTCATTTATACAATGGCCAGAAATACACACTATCGGATCTTCTCCGGCAAGAACCCGTGTTGTATGAGACACCTGAATGGGGATTTCCTAAGGGTCGCCGTGACCCTTATGAGTCAGATATCCGTTGTGCATTTCGTGAACTTGAGGAAGAAACAGGTATCGTTGAATCAGAATTGTTAAAGGTTACGAATGTAAATAATTTCATTGAGCAGTTTTATGGCTCTAACAATATCCACTATAGACATACCTATTACATTGCCGAATACATTGGCTCCAGGGATATTTCGTTTGATGAATTGAATCCAGAGATGGCTCGTGAGATTGGAAATATGGTCTGGAAGAATCTAGATGATGCAGCATTATTACTCAGGCCTGAAAATATGGAGAAGCGAAGAATTCTAAATCAGATTGGTAACTTATTACAAAATTACTCACCTGTTATACGAATGAGTTTGGTGGGACAAGTATTACCTAGGCGACCGAGGCTACCACCTGGCCTAGGGCCACCACCTGGTCTAGGGCCACCACCTGGTCTAGGGCCACCTGGTCTAGGGCTAAATGGCCTAGCGCCAGGCTCTTCAAATGAAAATACCGGGGAAGAACAGCAGGAGTATGTCTTTATCGGACAATCAACAAGCTTCCCAATTTCAGGAAAAATGGAAAACTCAAAAAGACTCTTCGGAGCGAGATCTCCTCCTGGCAGAATTCCAGACATATACCGCTCCAGCCAGAGCAGCAGCGAGAAATCTTCCAGGCCAATTAACTCGGGAGCAGGAGGGAACACTATATCCAGATATCAATGACGAAGCATTCCTAAAGAAACTCCTCAGAAAGCGTGAATTCAAGGAATCCAGACAGGAAAAGATAACAGATGCAACTCTCAAGAACAATGTCTGCGACGTGGATGAATTCGAATATACATCTTCCCAGAAATTCGTCTCACAATTCATTTCCCCCAATACCCCTTACAATGGTATTCTCCTATATCACGGTGTAGGCGTAGGTAAGACATGCTCTGCCATTTTAGCCGCAGAAGCCTTTCTCCAGCTGAGTCCCAAAAATAAGGTATATATTCTGGTTCCGCCAGCAATTCAAGCCGGATTTTACAGAACTATCTTTGACAGCTCACGTATTGTATTTGGAACGGAGCCAGACCAGCCTAATGTGCACGAGGGCTGCACAGGAAATCGCTATCTCGAATTAACTCAGACACTCTATGAGCGCGAGAAAAAGGATATTGAATTACGTGTGAATAGGCTAATCAACAAGCGTTATTCCATCATGGGATATGTTGCATTTCGTAATATGGTGCGCGACATTAAGGCGCAAATCCCTTCAACTCTGAACCCCAAGCGCAAGGAGGAGCAGAATACAATTCTCTTACAGCGTGCTCTCAGTGGATGTTTTTTCATTGTTGACGAGGCCCATAATCTGAGAGATGTTTCTGAGGGTGCTGAAGACGACGATGATGATGAGGCAATTGACCGCAGTGATGCTGCCGCCGGTAAAAAGCTGACACCCATGTTAAGAGAAGTTCTACAAAAGTGTGAAGGCAATAAGCTTATGTTAATGAGTGCAACCCCAATGTATAATAGTTACAAGGAGATTATTTCTCTATTGAATCTTCTGCTCCATGTTGACAAGATACCCAGAAGAGAGCCAGGTGATAGTGACAGTGATATTCGTCTTTTAACTGATTCAGATATTATCTTTGAGAAGGTTGACAAAGACGGCAAGGAGATTGAGGTCTTATCTGCTTCCTCAGAAAAGAAACTCATTGCAATTGCAAATTCCCATGTGAGTTTCATGCGTGGGGAGAATCCCAAGGCATTTCCTGCTCGCCTTGACCCCTCCAATGAAATTCGCATTCAGTCCTGGCCAAAATTCAGCCCAAATGGAACAACCGAGCTCAAGGCGGAGGAGAAATACAATGTTCTACAGTTACCTCTGGTAGAATGCAAGCTCGATGGAGGTCCCCTTGCAGTTATACAGGGAATGACAGAGCGCCTCATTGCATCAAAGGGTGTTGGAATTCGCACGATTGACACTTTATTACAGGCAGGCAATTGTATTTTCCCTGGTGAAGGTCTCGATGGACGTGTCGGCTCAGATGGATTTCAGTCTTGGTTTTCCAGTCGTGCCATAGCTGGTTCATTTGAAGGAACCCGTCTATCTGCTCTACCTCAATATGTTCCAGCTGAGCCCGATGAATCGTATTCATGGATGGTTGCCTCAGATAGTGCCCTAGGAAATGTTTCACCAAAATTCAATCGGGTTTTAAAAACAATCCGCTCTTCTGAGGGAATTTCCTTTGTCTACAGTCGTTTTGTGGAAAATGGTGCTGTAATCTTCTGCCTCTTACTGGAGGCAAATGGTTATACTCCATGGGGTCGCTCAGCTCCTCTCTTTAGCAAGGGCTCTCTGGAAGGTGGAAAGCAGTGTGCGAAATGCGAGAGAAAGCAAGTTGGCCATCCTGTTTTTATTCCAGGTGAGCCTATATCCAAGGAGAATCACAAGTTTAGTCCTGCGTATTATACCTTGCTGACTGCGAGTGATGTGAATACAGTTGAGAAACAGTCACTATCTCTATCACCCAATAATACAGCGGCAGTAAATGCGGCGCGCTCAGAGGAAAATAAGGATGGTGGAAAGATTAAAGTGGTGGTTGGGTCACAGGTTGCAGGAGAAGGTCTTGACTTGCGTTATATTAGAGAAGTGCATATCTTAGAAGGCTGGTTCCACTTGTCAAAGGAGGAGCAGATTGTGGGCCGTGGAATCCGTTATTGCTCTCATAATGCTTTACCCAAGGAAAAGCGTAATTGCACAATCAATCTATATGTGAATACATTCCCTAGTGAGCTCAATAAGGAGACGATTGACCAATATTCTTACAGAACTGCTATGAACAAGGCCGTTCGTGTTGGAAATGTGAGTCGCGCCTTAAAAATGGGAGCGGCGGATTGTAATTTAAATCGCGATGCAATTCTGGTTACTGGATTAACTAAGAAGCCTGCATATGATAAGGATGGAAACCCCAATATGATTGATAGCCAGGGTATCGCTAGACCCGTTGACCTCAATGACAAGGATTATACACCAACGTGCGATTGGATAGCTTGTAACTATGTGTGTAAGCCGAATTTGAATCTTTCTAGCAAGGAAGAAATGCCAGATGACAATGGAACCTATGATATGTTTGCCGCGAGATTCGCTGAACAAATGTTAATTCAGAAATTGAGAGCTGCATTTAAGAATCAACCATGGTATCATTGGGACAGGCTAGCAGAAATATTCAAGGATATTCCAAAAGCAACTTTGACAAGTTTACTTTTGAAAATTGTAAACAATCAGTCGCTCGTTTTTGAAAATGGAAATCTTCAGGGACATATTATTTTCAGAAATAATTTATTTCTTTTCCAGCCGAACAAAATCCAGGATGCAGCAATTCCTATATCATTTCGTTACGGAAGATATCCAGTGAAGCGTGATTACTATGAGCCTCAGATTATGGCGAAAGAAAGACAGGTGAAAACCGTTGCTAAGGCCGAAGGCCAGGCCAAAGGCCAGGCCAAAGGCCAGGCCAAAGGCGAACCTGAAGAAGCCAACGCCGAAGAAGCCGAAGAAGCTGAAGAAGCCGAAGAAGCCGAAGGCCAAGTGTCAAAGCTGGCTCCCGTATTTTGGGCGAAGGCGAATGCGTGGATTACCAGCTGGTGCAGTGATGAAGCATTACGTGGCAGTATAAATGAATATATTCCCCAGGATTTTGCCGATACAATTCTGGAATATGTAGAAGGCGATATAAGCAAGAAGGATAATTATCTTGTTCGTCTCAAGAAACTCCAGTGGTGGGGTAAGGCAATTGCCGAAATGCCTCAGGCTGCAGGAGGCTTACGTGACTTGAGAAGAGTTGCCAAAGAATTCATCTGGGATTCTTTCTTAAAGGGCCCTGAGCAAGTGCAAATGATTGAAACTGCCACACCTTTTGCTGAGGAAGGTGGCAATGAGCAATTTGTGAAAATAGATACATCTACAGGGCCAATTACTGCGACGCGTTTCTTAGATACACGGACGAAGGAGCCATCCTACATGTGCGGTCCAGGAACACCATGCCCTCCTTCTCTTCTACAGCTCTTAACCAGGTCTCAGACAGACCCCGTTGTAAATGCAAAAGCAAATATGAATATTTCTGGAAATCCATATGGCTTTATGGTTGTCTGGGAAAATACAATCATGTTCAAATTAAATGATTCCGTCACAAATCCTGAAGGTAAACCACCAGGTGGAGGAAAGGCGTGCTCTATTGTCAGTAATGTAACAGCACATCGTAAGAAATTAGTAGACCTCGGCTCAATATTATTCAAGTATACGGGTGAGCGCTTTGATTTAACAGATAGTGATTTGGGAATGGGTGCAAGAAAACTTTCAGGCGCCCCCTCTTATTGTGCGCTGATGGAAGTAATAATGAGATGGATGGATATTCGTAGAGAGCTATATGGAGGAAAACGTTATTTCTACAGACCTCTCTCGTCATTTTATTCAAAACATAAATCTAAGAAATAACTATAGATGTCTATTAATGAACATGGGTTTTGGGAGGGAACTGAAGCACAATCTCAGCACTGTAATGATATACCATTAGGAAATTCATTAGTTTCCTTTTTTAAGAATAATTATGCCTCGAGCATTGTTGACCTTGGTTGTGGAATGGGATATTATGTTAAAGTATTTAAGGATAATGACTTAAATGCTTGCGGATTTGATGGAAATCCTAATACACCTGAACTAACAAAGGGTGATTGTAAGATATTAGATTTATCAATTCCAGTAAAGTTTGATAATCAATATGATTGGGTACTGTCTCTGGAAGTTGGAGAACATTTACCTGCAATATATGAAGATATTTTCATAAATAACCTTCATAATAATAATAAATCTGGCATTGTTCTCAGCTGGGCTATAAAAGGCCAAGGTGGACATGGCCACTTTAATGAACAAAATAATGATTATATTAAATCCAAAATATGTAGCCTCGGTTATACGAATGACATTGAAAGTGAAAATATATTAAGAAAATCTGCATCTCTGTTCTGGTTTAAAAATACAACGATGGTATTTAGAAAAAATATTTAGATAGTATATGGCTAATTATACAGTAGACTTAACACAACATCTTAAAAGTTCATTAAGTATTCTATATACAAATAGACCAGATAAACAATTTATATGTGTTGAAATTGGTTCATTTGAGGGAGGAGGTAGTATTGTAATACACGATTACCTTTGTAATAATATAAATAGTAAACTTTATTGCATAGATCCCTTTGATGATGAATACGTAAAGGGAAGTTCTACAATGAGTTTTTGGAATTCAGCCTGTAAGGGTCAGAAAGGTAGATTTTATAATAATACGAAAGATTTTACAAAGATTATCCCCATGGAGGGATACTCCGACGAAATGATAATTAAACTTGAAGATAAGACTATTGATTTTGCATATATTGATGGTGATCATAGTGCTGAACAAGTTTATAAAGATGCAGTATCAATCTATCCAAAAATGAAATCAAATTCTATAATATTATTTGATGATTATGAATGGGCAATGCATGGCCATATAACAAAAAATGGAATAGATAAATTTTTAAACGAATATGCTGGTAAATATATATTATTATTTAAGAATTATCAGTGTGCAATTCGTATATTATGATTAAAGTAGTAGCGCTTAAAATTGACAATCTGACATTACATTAGATACGGCACAATGGAGACTGAAGCATTCTTTCAAGAAAAAGTATACCTCACTCCCAAGGACCTCAGAAACGATATTGAATCCGTTGACGATATCCTACTCGACAAGCTGAAGGAGCGTCTAGAGCAGCGCTGCTCACCCAATGGTTATGTGCTTCCTGGTAGTCTAGAAATTCTCACGAGGTCTACGGGAATGGTGGATTCAGGGCGCTTCTCTGGTGATTGGGCTTTCCTAGTAAAGGCGAAGGGCCGTGTGCTGCATCCGCCCGAGGGAACCATGGTGGAGGTGGAAGTCCTGAAGTCAAATAAGATGGGTATCTATGCTGTCTATGAGAATGCCATCAGACTCATGGTTCCTCGTGACCTGCATCTGGGCGATGAGGAGTTTGATAATCTACGTGTAGGTGACCGTATTAATGTGGAAATCCAGAAGTCCCGTTTTCAGCTCAGAGATCCTTTCATTGTCAGCGTTGGGATTTACCGTGGTTCAAATGGCGCTACGAGAGTTATTCCTGAGGCGAAACCTGTAGAGGCTGCTGAGGCCGAAGGCGAAGAGACCCAGGCCGAAGGCGAAGAGACCCAGGCCGAAGGCGAAGAGACCCAGGCCGAAGCTAGTGCGGAGGAAGAGGAAGAAGAGGAGGAGACCGAAGAGTAGAATGGCTGACGATTATGAGCAGCGTAAAGAATTTTCCAAAGAGATTAATACATTATCCAGGGCTGAGCTTGAAGAAATATATCGCATTCTAAAACGCGAAGGCGGAGCTTATAGCGAAAATTCCAACGGAATCTTTTTTGATATTGCCTCACTTCCGGCGAATATTTTTGATGCCCTTTGGAAGTTTCTGAAATTCTGCAAGTCAAATGCACAGGATTTAGAAGAGCGTAGCAAGCTTATTGGCACAATGGCTACGAACTAGGCTAATAGGCTAAAGCCTATACTACAAGGTTAAAGCCTACGAGCTATATACATATAATATGGCCGACCTAGTGCCTCAAAGTCTCATCCAGATATGTGAAACACATCGGGATGGCACATTTAGTGTTGGTAAAGCATCAAGCACAAAGGCTGCTGGCGATGTCCAAGACCAGGTCCCCCAATGGAATCTAACGACCCATTCCATTTCCCCCAGGCACCCTCTGACTGCATGGATGTGGCTAAAAGATCCCCTCTTCCGTGTATCCCCTGATAGTTTAAGACAGCGCCTTATCCTGGATGCAACTACTGAGTGGCAGGAGCGCTGTGCAAACCTAGATTTCCCTCGTGTCTACAGCAAGAAGAAGGCTCTAGAGGGATTCGGCTCTCAAAAGCCAGAGCTCCAGCAAGCCAGAGCTGCTATGATTGCAATGGAGCGCTATACCCAGGATATCCCACTTCTCTGGGTCTTATACAATGACAAGGAGAAGAAGGTTTCATTTCTGGATGATAAGATGTTTCCTCGTGAGGGTGGATACAAGCAAATCTGGATTCTACGAGAGCCATATTGGGATAGACTCTGGGATGCAAGTGAGTGGTCATCGTTCAATTTAGTTCAGTGGCTAGAAAGACAGGAGGAGTCTGGATTCAAGGTGGAGTGGCCCCTTGAGCCTGCAACGGCAACTATGAAGGCGATGGCTAGCGAGTATGAGCACATGCAGCATAGGGCATCAGGTCTTTCAAAGGATGATTTACGTCAGAAGTTAGGAAGAGCCAAGGCCATGAGAAAATTACTAACTAATTAATTTCATTTATTGAGGAATTCTTGCTAAATTCATCATCAAGAGTAATAATATTGGGCTCAACTCCATATACATTCCATTCATCAAACTTCATAACATACTGCTCATCAATTGCATCAATCATATAACGCAGCCATGGCAAAATTTTCGACTTAATTGCACCATGTCTAACTATGTAAGCATGGGTTCCAACATTGGGCGCTTCATCTGTTTCTCTCGCACTACGAAGTTTCTTGAGCCCAGGTGCTACATCCGTCCCTGTAATATTCCATATACCTAAGTAAACGATATCCCAATCAGCCGGAATTAGATGGCGCTTTTCTTCCCATTTATTCAAGAAATCCTGAGGAATTTCAATGTCATCATCTAAGATGAAATGACCCGCTGATTTAGCGAAAGACTGCTCAGATAAGTGGGTCAAGAGACTGCGTGTGGAAATAAAACATCCAACGACACCCAGATTTACAAGATGCTCATGCTTCTTATCATGACGATTTGGTCTAACGAGAGCATGGCCTACACCGAGCTCTCTGAATTTTTCATAAGGGATTTCTTTTCCATAGGTCGCAGGCCATCTTTCAATATGTATATTGGCAGCCGTCGCTGATTTTGTCAAGGCTGCCCAGCGTTCCGTATCTTTATCCAGATTCATTGCATGGACAGAGTCAATAGTTGGCTTCTTACCTGGCCCAAAAACGAGTGCGAAGATTATATAAATAATTGCAAGATTTACAACTGCTATGATGACATATTGCCCATAGGCATTCATCGCTCTACTTAAATATTTTATTATTTAAATAATAATGGATATTTCTAATATTCTATCTGAGACCGACAGTCATATCAATTATTATTATTTTCAAAATGGATTAAGTAATGATGATATAGAAAAAATAAAGGAATTGGCAATGAAATATCCAGTCATTGAAGGAAATGTAAGTGGTAATATTGATAAATCATATAGATTAAGTGAAATTAGGTGGTTGCCATTTGACAATGATACAAGATATCTATATGAACGATGCAAGAGTTTACTTATGAATGCTAATAGAAATATGTGGAATTTTCATGTTACAAATGTTAAAGAATCCCTACAATTTGGCGAATATAAGTCGAATCCAGGTGGTGAAAATGGAAAATATGATTGGCATATGGATATTGGAAAGGGTAGTATAAGCACAAGAAAGTTGAGTATGAGTATTCAACTTTCAGATTCTTCTGAATATGAGGGCGGTGACCTGGAATTCATGATTCATCGTAATATAATCAAGGCTCCTAGAGATAAGGGGGCTGTTATATTTTTCCCGTCGTATTTAACACACCGTATTACACCAGTGACATCGGGAAAAAGACAATCTTTGGTTACATGGTTCCATGGGCCGCCATTTGTTTAAGGGACGCCTACACGCCTAAACCCCTAAACCCCTAAACCCCTAAACGCATGTACGCCTAAAGTTGAATACTCAACCCAAAGCAGATAGGTTACACATGGATATCCGTAAGGCTGAATTTGATCAGCTGAAACGTCTTACCCAGGAATGGCTCGATCACCCAGAGCAAGAGCTAGAGGCGACCTTTACTGCAGGTTCAAGCGGAGGTGCAGGTGGCCAAGTGAACTCCACAACCTTTGCAGCTATTGCTAAGAGGCTGAAGAATCGTGGTTACACTTCAGTAACCCAGGAAGACAAGTTGAACATCATCACACCCAAGCATGTGCGTATTACCCTCAACGGTCTAGGAGTAATACAACAATATTGTCGTGATGATCGCCTCTCAGGCAGAACGTTTTCCGCAATTATCAAGGACCGCACGGCTCAGAATGCCACTCTTGACCTAGAGGAGTATGGGGTCCGCATTAAGGCTCGTCGTGAGCGTGAGTTAGGCGACAAGGACCCCGATGTCTCTGAGCTCCTGGACCAATGGAAGGTTCAACAGAAGGCATTCAGACTTCTCCGGCGCTGGACTTTCCGGGGAGATGGAATTCGCTTTGATTTGTCAATGGTCCGGCAAACAAGAAGGAATGTCCGCGGGGAATTCAGGTGGGTTTCCAGATTTACTCAGGAAGACATTTCCAAGGAAGTTCCAGTTTACGAAGTGGAAGTTGAACTCGAACGGAAAGATGGAGACACGGCCGATTCTGCAATTCAAAGATTTGTAAAAGGAATTGGTGAAATTCTCAGAGGAATCCAAAAGTGTCCTCTCCTAATTCGCGAATCTGTGAAGCGTCAGGTTTTCGCCGGATACAAACAATTAACAAAGACTGATCGCTTTCGTGGTGTTTCTACGAGAACTCTTGAGCTAGCAAATATGGTGAGCCTAGTGGAGCCTGGGTCTCCAAATATTCGTGAGGGATACAACGTCACAGATAAGGCCGACGGCCTCAGAACCATGGGTTACGTCAATGAGAAGGGCCACCTCTACTTAATTGATAGTGGTCCAAATGTCTATGAGACTGGTCTGGAGGTGGAGGGATGTGCAAATTCCTTGGTCGATGGAGAATGGATCACCAAGAATACGGCAAATGAGGCAATCCACCAATACTTGATTTTCGACATTTACTTTGCTCCTGGTGGTCGAGATGTCCATGGCCTCCCCTTTTATCTGGATTCTGCACCCACGGGTCCCCAGAGATACAATGAAATGAGAGCCTGGGAGAAATTGTGGAATACCGCTCCTGGCCCTAAGGCCACTGTGCCCCTCACCCCCAAGACGAAACTTCTCGTGAGCATTAAGAAGTTCCTATTTGCAAAAGCCGGTGAAATCTTTGCCGCCGCCGCGAAGATTCTGGACACTCCCAGAATTTACGAGACCGACGGCCTCATTTTCACAAAGAATTCAGTTCCAATTCCCGATCAACCCCAGGGTGATTTCATTGAGCAGATGAAGTGGAAGCCTCCTCACGACAATACAATTGACTTCCTGGTTGTCACTGAAAAGATTCCTGATACGACGGTCGACGCAATTCACAATGGATTCCATCCGACATCTGGAAAGGAGATTCGTTACAAGGTTCTCAGGCTCCACGTCGGGTTCCGTGGGAATCCCGCGAAGATTAAGGTTGACCCGAGAGAGATTGTTCTTCAAGTGCAGCCTCTGAAGCCTGACACAAGCCGTGAGGCCAATGTGTATAGACCAGTCCTCTTTCAGCCTGAGGACTTCCCTGATGATAAGGCCAACGTGTGCTATGTTGAGGTCAAGACTGATTCTGAAACCGGTGACGAATACGCGTATTGCGAGCACTCCAATGAGCCTATCACTGACAAGAGTATTGTGGAGATTTCCTATGATGCGTCAAGGCCTGCTGGCTGGCGTTGGGTGCCCAAGCTGGTGCGCAAGGACAAGACTGAGCGTCTCATGAAAGGTGAGCTAGGTCGCACTCTGAATTCCAATCAGACTGCTCAGAGTATCTGGAACTCCATTCATGAGCCTGTCACTGTCAGCATGGTTCGCACTGGCGCTGAGCAGCCCAACATGACGGAGGTTACTGCTGTCTCAGCAATTGAGCGTGAGAGAGCTGCGATTACCCAGAAATACGCTGACCGCACGGCATCTGAGCAGGACATGAACCGTATTGGTCCTCTACGCGACTTTCACAACAAGTTCATCAAGGAGTCCATCTTGTATAATGGCGTGATGCGCAAGAGTGGCCTGGGACTCATTGACTTAGGCATGGGTCTAGCTCAGGATATCCAGAAGTGGCGTCGTGTGAATGCGGGGGCTGTTCTTGGTATTGATATTGCTGGTGACAGCATTAATAACCCGAATCACGGTGCATACCAGCGCCTCTATTCAACCATGTTGCGCAATGGTCGCGATAAGGTTCTACCCATGGTGTTCGCAGTCGGCGATGCATCCAAGAACATGCGCACGGGTGAGGCGGGTGCGACAGTGGATGATAAGGTTATCTTGCAGGCTGTTCTGGGCCGCACCACTCCTGAGGGAGTAGTGCCCCCGTATGTGCGCGATGAGATGTCGAGTCGATTTAAGATGGGTGCTGACGTAATCAGTTGTATGTTTGCAACTCATTACTTCTTCGAGTCCGCTGAGAAGTTCGGTGGGTTCTTGCAGAATATTTCGGACAACTTGAAGGTTGGCGGCTTCTTCATTGGTTGCTGCTTTGATGGTGAGCGCACATTTGACTTCCTCCGTGGCCGTGATGCTCGTGTTGGAGAGGAGGGTGGATCGACACTGTGGAAGATTTCCAAGAAATATGAGGCGGATGAGATTCCTGCGGGTGATGAGGCATTTGGCATGCCGATTGACGTTGAGTTCATCAGCATTGGTCTACCTCACCGCGAGTATCTAGTGCCCTTCAGTCTTCTGCAACAGAAGCTGGCGACGATTGGTCTGGAGCTTTGCTCAAAGGAGGAGCTGACGGCTCTTGGTCTGCAGAAGAGTAGTGAAATGTTTGAGGAGAGCCACAAGGCCGCGGCAAAGGCTGGTCGTAAGTTCCCGATGACGCCGGCGGTGGCTCAGTTCTCATTTCTCAACAGGTGGTTTGTATTCAGAAGAAAGAATGAGGTTGGTGTGGAGACGAATGTTGCAGCAGCCACAAGCATAGCTAAGGCAATGCCTGTGACTTCTCAGCTAGAAGAGAATATTGACGTAGGGGCTACCACATCAGGCAATGCTACAGGCGTTGCGGTAGCCAATACAGGCGTTGCGGTAGCCAATACAGGCGTTGCGGTCGCCAATACCGCTAATAGCAGAAAGCAGTATGACGCGGCCGCGGTTCTCCAGTTTGAGCTGGAGTCAGCTCCCATGGACAAGCTACGCATCGGCGACAAGCTGTCCCAGCGCTGGCTAGCACCTGGCTCTTCTTTCCCTATTTCGGACCCTGACCCGAGGTCTGCAGGCGAGTCATATCCCTCCATGGAGCATTTCCTTGCAGCTATGAAATACAAGGTTGCCTCTGATAAGCCTACGCTTGCTCAGAGTCTCTTTGGATCACAGGGCACTATTCACCAAAAGTTCCTGAGACAGAGACAGGCTGAGATTGGCGTGGGTGCTGGTGCACGCCCTCTCACCGAGGCTCGTGAGGCTGCCCTCTCAGTGGAGGAGATGAAGGAAGTTCATGCTGAATCCAGACAGGCCGCTATGAAGAAGTGGAAGGCGAAGTTTGATGAGGCTAAGTGGTCAGCAGTGAAGGATGATTTACTGGAGAACGCAGTTCAGCAGCGTTGGTCAAAGGATGCCCGATTCCACAAGATTGTGGAGGCAGCTAAGCAACAGGGTAAGTATCTACTCTTCTTCACTGGATCTGCTTCCAGTGAATATGGTGGCAAGAGAACAAAGGAGGGTTATCTGGAGGGTGAGAACAAACTTGGCAAGGCGATTATGAAGGTCGCGGGCTTTGAGTAATTGTGCAATACCGCTAGGTATACAGCTAAGCAATACCGCTAGGTATACAGCTAAGCAATACCGCTAGGTATACAGCTAAGCAATACCGCTAGGTATACAGCTAAGCAATACCGCTAGGTATACAGCT